>Ga0316189_10000588_pt1 | contig 36426 bp, 48 predicted proteins | sample LowCovwburrow_MG_FD_204930 | JGI IMG/M metagenome (GOLD analysis project Ga0316189, IMG submission 204930) | Coastal sediment microbial communities from Maine, United States - Lowes Cove worm burrow | ecosystem: Environmental > Aquatic > Marine > Coastal > Sediment | place: USA: Maine...
CGCTGACAGACCAGGCGGAAAAAATCGAGGGCGCTGGAGCTAATCGCCTGGACAAGAAGACAAACGCAGACGCGCGTAAAGAAGTGGAAACTGCGCTGGCTGCCATTAAAACCCTGGCCCATAGGGCTGGCCCAATATCGGAGGCTCTGCGCGATGGTGCGAAAAACTACAAAGAGACCGGCAGGCTCAAAGACGCCGCTCAAAAAGTCGCCCAGGCAGTCAGAGGAGAGGTTCAGCGAAATGGTCTCTCTGGGCTTACGGATGGCGGAGCTAGACGGGGAGGCCAACCTGCGCGAGCGAGCGAGGGAACACCTGACACAAACGCCAGTTTCTCGGACCCGTTAGGTGATGCCGCCAAGGTCCAGGTGCAGCAAACCAGGCTTGCAGAGCCGGACACAGTGCCAGGCGGCAAGGAGGAGCTGGCTGCGCTTGTTGCTGCTGGAGCGAGCCGGGAGGAAATCGATAATCATCCGATTTTCAAGGCTGCCCTGGAGAAAATGGAAAGCATACCGGAAACGGACCGCGCACCAGGATTTGGCACTCCAGAATTTGAAGACGCGCGGGCGTTCGTCTTTGGGGGCGAGGAGGTCATAGGCCTTAAGGAAGCAATGGGGCGCTGGATAAATGGCGCAAAACGTCTTGCCTTCGACGAAACAGGGACTATATATGAGGGTGTCGGCAGAGACAAAACGGCCACCATTGTATTGGGGCCACCAGCTGCCGGTAAGTCCTCCATAGCAAACGATATAGCGCTGGCCCAACGGGCGGCCATTATCGACGCGGACGAAATCAAGAAGACAATACCAGAGTTTGAGGGCGGCATAGGTGCCTCCGCAGTTCACGAGGAGAGCTCTGTGTATACGCAAGGCCTTGAGGCCGCTTTACGTCAAGAGGGCGCTAATGTCGTGTTCCCTAAAGTGGGGGCTGGCCAGGCATCCATTGAGAGAACAATCAAGGCATTCAAAGACGCGGGCTACACGGTTAGCCTGGTCAACATGGACGTGACACCAGAGAACGCTTACCGGCGCATGGTGCAGCGGTTCCTGAACACTGACCGGATTATCAACCCGGAATATGTGGACGCTGTGGGCAGCAAGCCCACGGAAACCTTTGCCAATATAAAACAGAAAGGAGGCGCGGATGGTTACGCGCAAATCGACAACAACGGGGCCAGGTTCGACCCGGCCACAGTCTCAGAAATCGAAGGGGTCAACCCGCTTAAAGGCTCTCGCTTCCAGGATGCTCCTATCGGACAACAAGGACCGGACGGGCGACGGGGAGCGGATGCTGAAAAGGCTCCGCGCTCAGAAGTAACGCCAGCAGGCGAACAGCGCCTCATTGATGGCGTTGCACCTATCACGCAAAGGGACCGGCTCCAGGCAGATTTGGACCGGCCCCTCTCTGCGCCTGGTCGCGCGTCCGATACCCAGATCGGCGGCCTGTTTGACCCAAATGACCCTAGCCGGTTTGACCTGTTCGAGCAGGTTCCTGTAGGACGTGGCTTTGATGATGAGGGAAACGAGATTGCCCTAACCAAGTCGCGGGCGGATATAGCTGCGGAGCTGGACGCTGACGACGAGTTTGTAGAACAGTTGGAGGTTTGCCTGAAATGAGCTTCAAGGATTGCATAGGGCGGGCCGTTGCCGGTGGCGAGATGGACAAGAAGCGGGCGGAGCAAATCATATCCGAGTATGATCGGAGCTTTGAGGCTTTCCGCCAGCATATGGGATGGACCCAAGCAGACGCAGAGGCCGCCAGGAGCACCTTGCGCCGCGTCCAGGCAGAGGCATTCGAGAAGCGGCGCGTTGTGCAGCTCCAGGCTGCGGCTGTCAAACGCCAGGGCGAGCGCATGGCCAAACATAAGACGATGCGCGGCGCTGATAATCCAGGCGGCTACCTGATTGATGTGATATCGAACAAGCGTGGCTCTGGTGGTCAAACGCTTGACGGTAAATTCCACGTTGTGCGGGCTTCCTTTCGCTCTCAAATGGGCGAGGCTATCCAGGCCTTCAGGGCAAACCTGGTCGGCGTTCGGCGCAATGTGGACACTTTGCGAAACGTCACGCGCGAGATTTTCGGGGAGGAAACGGGAGACAAGGCAGCAAAGGCAATAGCCAGGAGCTGGGCCGAGGTCTCGGAAAAGGCGCGCACCAGGTTCAACGCTGCGGGCGGTCACATCGGCAAGCGGGCAGACTGGGGATTGCCTCAGCACCACGACGCGCGGCGCGTCCGCAAGGCTGGATATCAGGCCTGGAAGGCGGCGATCTTGCCGCGCCTGGACCTGGAGGTTATGGGCCGGGACTTTAACGATGGCCTGCCCTTTACTCCCGAGAGCCTGGAAGTCTTGCTCAAGGACGCCTTCGAGGCCATCCGCACAGATGGCCACTCCAGGCGCAAACCAGCAGCCAGGGCGGGCGGTTCTTCCCTGGCCAATCGTCGGGCCGATCACAGGTTTTTCAAATTCAAGGATGCGGAAAACTGGATGGCTTACTCAGAGGAGTTTGGAGCTGGCCAGGATGCTTTCCGCGTGATGATGGGCCACTTGGACAATATGGCTATGGACATTGCCTTGATGGAGGAGCTCGGGCCTAACCCAAATCACACGTTCGCTTTCCTGAAAGATGCAGCCATGTCACTGGCTCAGCGCTCGCCAGACACAAAGGCCCCCGACAGAGTACGCAAGGCCCAGACCACAGCTACCGGCATGTTTGACTTGCTCCAGGGCAGAACGGACATTCCGCATAATGTATTCTGGGCTCAGGTCGGCTCCGCTGTGAGAAACTTTAGCACCTCGGCATTGCTCGGGCGGGCGGTTATTTCCTCGGTGTCTGACATAAACACAGCGCGAACCACGGCCAGCTTTATGGGCCTGGGACAGCTGGAGCCTACCAAGATGATGGCCAGGATTTACCGAAGCCCAGCGCTGCGGGCGGACCTCAACGAGGCGGGGCTGATCTTTGAAAATGCCGTTGATATCGGGAACGCTGTTGCCCGGTTCGAGCTTGAAGACATGCAATTCCAGGCAGCAGCCAGGCTCTCAGATTTTACCATTCGCACAACCGGGCTCGGCTGGCTGACGGAAGCCAGAAAGCAAGCGTTCGGCGGGGCGATCATGCACACGATTGCGAGCGATTGGCGCGGCAAGGCGTTTGGCGATCTGAAACCTCGGACGCAGCGGACGCTCAGCAAGTACGGTATAACGCGGAGCGATTGGGAGTTGATACGCCAGGCAAAGGTCCACACAACCGAGCGCGGCCTGACGCTGGTGCGGCCTCAAGAGGTCGAGCGCGTGGCTGGCCAGGCTGTCGCTGACAGATATCTGGAGGCCATCCACTCAATGCAAGAGTTTGCGGTGCCTTCCACAGACTTGCGCGGGCGATCTGCTACCTTGGGCGGCACAAAGCGCGGCTCTATCCCTGGCGAGTTCATCCGGTTCGGGCTCCAGTTCAAAGGGTTTTCCATCACTCTACTAATGACGCATGTAGCGCGCGTTGTGGAGGAGGCAATGGCCGGACGCCCTGGCGGAGCCCTTGCCCTGGGAGCCAATCTGATCATAGGTAACACCCTGTTAGGTGGCGTCGCAATACAACTGAAAGAGCTGGCCAAGGGGAAAGACCCGAAGGACATGACAACCGCAGAGTTTTGGGGCGCGTCATTCTTGCAAGGTGGCGGCGTCGGTATCTTCGGAGATTTCCTTTTTGCAGATCACAACCGATTTGGCGGAGGCCTGGGCAAGACCCTGGCAGGCCCTGGCGTGGGGCTTATTGAGGACGTGGCAAAGCTGACAGCGGGCAACATTGCGGACCGGGGAGATAACGCCGGGCGGGACATGGTTGATTTTCTGCGCCGGTGGACGCCAGGCGGCTCCAATTGGTATTGGGCTGCGGTGTACCAGCGCGAGATTTTGGACCAGGTGCAGCAAGTGGTTGACCCGCGCGCGCAGCGTTCATTCAATCGCAGAGCACAGTCGGCCAAAAATTTGGGCTCAAGCTATTTCTATCCGCCCGGTTCTTCTGCTATCACTGGCGAAGGACGTATTAGAGCACCCCAGCTTAAACGAGCACTAGGAGAACGCTAATATGACCGTTTCTGTAAATGACCTGATTGTAGGGCCTACCCTCCTGGCGAACGGTGTTGACACCATTTCGCTAGATTACATCTTTGCAGATGAGAGCTGGCTGGAGGTCTACAAGACCGGCTCAGAAGCGGCGCTCTCCCTGGGCGTGGATTACACGGTGGCAGGCGTCGGCACGGCCAGCGCTGTGGTGACGCTCACAACCCCGGCAGATGGAACGGATTACTATTCTGTTTACCTGGTTGTCCCTCTCCAGCGCTCCAGCGACCTACAGCTGCGCGGAGAGTTCAAGACCGGACCGCTCAACGCCGAACTAGATCGGCTCTGGCAAGCAATGCAGGGCGTAAAAGCTCTCGTCACCAGGGCGATTGCTGTTGGCCGCACGTCGCCAGCTGTCCCTCCTCTGGTTTTCGACGCAGCTGCGGATACGAATGGCCGAGCCATTATGTTCAACGCTGACAGCTCAGAGCTGGAGCCTGGGCCAGACGCCACGGACATAGCTAACGCTGCGGCAAATGCTACGGCAGCGGCTGCCTCGGCTGCTGCTGCTGCTGCTGCTGAAAGTAGCATTATAGAAGACAAGGGAACGTGGCTCACGGCGACAGCCTACGATCAAAGCGACGTTGTGCAGCACGACCCAGGCGGCGGGATTAGCAGCTATATTGTGCCTGCGGGCATGGGCCACACGTCTGGGGTTTTCGCCACGGACCTGGCAGCGGGCAAGTGGGCGATCTTTGCCCAGGCTGGCGCGTCCGGTGCTGGCTCGGGCGATATGCTCAACGCCAACAACCTGGCGAACCTGGTGAATAAGGCCACTTCTCGCGCTAACCTCGGTGTTGTTTCTGCCACGACCTCGGCGGAGGGCCTGGTTGAAAAGGCCACGGCTGCGGAGCTGGCGGCTGGCGCGAATGACAAGTTCCCTGATTGTGATGAAGTTAAAAACGAGCTCGACACCAGGTTTGCCGCGTTTGCTGGCGGTGGCTGGGAGCCTTGGGACGGTGGCGCGGACCCGGTGGTTTACGACCATGCTGTGGATGGCAGCCTGCTCACAATTCGGATGCTGCCAGGGAGTAATATGCACGTTGCTGGCTTTGATTATGAGTATCACTGGGCTCTAACGGGCAACACGACAAACAGGATCCCCCATCTGGAGTGGCATAGAGCTGTTAGCGCGGACCTTATAGACACTCCGTCGCTTGATATCGTTAGTCCAACTGCCATGCAGGCGGGAACTCTCTTGCTTTTAAACCCAGGGAAAACCTCAACGGCTGTAAAGTTTGGCCAGCTCACAACGAGTAGGCTGCCCGCTGTCGTGGCAGGGGCGTCCGCCGCTAACATCCAAGTCGGCCTGCATGTCAATTTCGACACGCCGCAGGCCTGCGATTATATGAACCTTGAGCTTAACGCGGGGCTTTTCATTAGCGGTTTCGTTAAGGCTTACCGCAGGGTTTCGGTGATGTAGTATGGACGAGTTAACAGGAGAACTAAACAATGGCTAGAGATGCCACAGTTTCATTGTCGCCAGAGACCTGGACCGAGCTGACAAATGCGGACGTTCTGAGCATCACATTTCAGAACAAAGGCCCGAGCGGAATAGAGCTGATTGCCACAACCGGCGCGGCTCCTACCGATTTTGACGGGGCCAAGCGCTACCTGCCCAGCCAGGGGGAGCTCAACATTGACGTGGCTGATATGTCGCCAGGCGTTGCGGCTGCCAGGGTTTGGGCTTTTGCCACGGAGGGCCGCGCGCAAGTGGCCGTGTCTCATGCGTAGCCCGGTCTCGGGCGGCCTGCCCAATATCCCCTCGCCCTTTGATGATGTGAAGCGCGACACTGCACCACCCCCTACGATACCGCCAACTGTCTGGCGGGTTGATAGCACTACCTTGAAAATGGACAGCACAGTTATCACAACGGACGGGAGCCAACCCTAATGGTCAAGCAAGTTATAGGAATAGGCGCTGCACCAGACGATGGAACAGGCGACCACGCGCGACTAGCTTTTACGAAAGTGAACAGCAACTTTACCGAGCTCTATGATGCTGAGGCGCTGAACACGGCCAAGGTGACGAACGCCACGCACACGGGAGAGGTCACTGGTGCAACAGCCCTGACGATCACTGACAAGGCCGTTACCCTGGCGAAGATTGCAGACATTGCAACCGCGCGCATCATGGGCCGCGTGACAGCTGGCGCGGGCTCTATGGAGGAGTTGACCGCTGCCCAGGTTCGAGCGGCCCTCAATATCGAAGACGGCGCGGCGGCGGACCTTACGGGCGCTGAGATTAAGGTGCTTTATGAGGCCCTGGCAAACACGAACGAATTTAACGACGCGGAGAAAACCAAGCTCGGGACCGTCGCAACAAATGCGGACGTTTCCCCGGTAACTTCCGTGGCGGCCTTGGTCGGCGCGATCACAGCTGCGGGTTTGCGGACTGCTATTAATGTCGCTGATGGTGCTGAGGTCAATGCGGTAAACTCTGTGGCTGCCCTTACAGGAGTGATAACTGCGGCTGCCTTACGCACGGCCCTAAATGTGGCGGACGGTGCTGACGTGTCGCCTGTGGCCTCTGTGGCGGCCCTTACGGGCGCGATCACTGCGGCAGCTCTACGAACGGCTCTCAATGTGGCGGACGGTGCGGAGGTTAATGTGGTTGATAGCGTCAACAGCCTTACCGGCACTGTTGTCCTCGACCCCGACGACCTGGACGACACAAGCACAGCCAATAAATTTGTTACTGCGGCTGAGATATCGAAGATTGCAGCTGCTGCCACGCTGACGGGTGCTGAAACTCTGACAAACAAAACCCTGACAGACCCTAAAACCAACGTCACGGAAAACCCGCAAAGCGGCACGGCTTACACCCTGGCGCTGACAGATGCGTCTAAGCTGGTCACGCGATCTAATGCCACGACCGACACCACAACCATTCCGGCCAACGCGACGGTGGCTTTCCCTGTCGGCACCTGCATTGTGGTGCAGCTGACGGGCGCGGGCGTGGGTACGATCGTTGGAGCTACTGGCGTGACGCTCAACGGTGTTTCCGCTGGCTCTGGCACTATCGGAGCGCAGTGGGGCGCGGTGGCTCTCTACAAACAAGCAACAAACACCTGGCTTGCCTTCGGTGATATTGGCGCGGTGGCTTAAATGAGTATCGCGCTTTTAATGATGGGGGCGGCCTGTTCGGGGCAGGCGGCAGCTGCCTGGCTTCCTTCCGACAGCGGGGCATATACTGACTGTATTGCGTGGTATGATGCAAGTGATGCTAGCACACTCACGCTTTCCGGTTCTGACGTCACCCAATGGGATGATAAAAAGAACAGTAACGACCTAACGGTCGCGACAGGTTCCCCGGCGCTTGGCGCAACTCTTAACAGCTTAAATACTGTTGATTTTGATGGCACCGACCTTCTTAGTAAATCTGCGGCTACTTATGTCGGAGCGTCTGGCTACAACTACGCGATTATGGTCGTTGACCCTGATGGTGGGTCAGATCAGTTCTTTTTCAGTTACGGCGTTACGGACGTAGGCGGGGAAACCTTCTCGGCCACCACTAACGACAACTCGGCAAATGATGAATTTACAGGGCGTTTGTTTAACGGTGCGGTTGATAGTGGTTCTGCGTGGACAGGAGCTTCACTTGTTTCCTTTGGTATTGCCCAAGGTGCAGCGCATAGCACAATGGAAATACGGCACGACGGCACTGACACCGCTCACGGCGCTGGTGGTGCAAGCACACTTACTGTGCAGACCTCACCCAAGATTGGGCTAGGTGGCTATACTCGCCTTTCTGGTGGTGCATATGGACGATATAATGGCCGCATTGCTGAAATTCTATTCTTCAACACCGAACCGACAACAGCAGAGAAAGAAGAACTAGAGGGCTACCTTGCTCACAAGTGGGGGCTTGCGGCGAACCTGCCAAGCGGCCACACATATAAATCAGCACCCCCGACTGCTCCATAGGAGAATAAAATGTTTAGCAAACCACCAGAATATTGGGCAGTTCTCGCGGGCATGGTTCTCTATATGGCCATCAAAAACGCCGCTGACAATCCGCTCAAATTTCGCATCCTTAAAACGCTGGCCTCTGCCCTGCTCACGCTCGGATTTTCGGAAGACCTTGCGCCTTGGGTTAGGGACAGCGAGACCCTGGCGGCCATTGCCATAATGGCGGGCGGGCTTATCCTTTTAGACACCTTGACCAGTATCATGTCTGACCGCGATTTTATTAAGGATATCATTAAATCGCGCATCGGGAGGTAAGTATGTATCACACTGTCGAAACCTTAAAGCGTCAAAAGCTGACTTTCTTTATTTTGGTTATCATTGTTATAGTGTCGGCGTGGCCTGCTGCTCGGAACGAGTACCAGGGGAGACCGCACTACGAGGAAGCTACAACAAAGTGAGCTAGTAAATGGGCGATCTGACAAAGAACTTTAGCCGCCATGAATTTAAGTGCAAGCACACTGGCTTGCCTGGCCAGTGCGAGCAGGTCGGACCGACCCCGGAGCTCCTGGCTATCCTGCAAGAGATGCGTGACGATCTGGGCAGGCCTATCACAATCATCTCGGGCCATCGCTGCCCGGCCCACAACGCCAATGTTGGCGGCGTCCCTAGCTCGCAGCACCTCAAGGGCAACGCTGGAGACCTTCGGGTTAAGGGTATGACCCCCAACGAGGTCCAGGAGTATTGCCTGGCGAAGTATCAGGGCCGCTACGGCATTGGGCGATACAACACCTTTACCCACATTGACGCGCGACCAGGCCCGCATCGCTGGGACGAACGCACATGATCAAATATGTTCTAGCTGCTGCTGGTGCTGCCATCATTGCGCTGGGCTCCTGGCTCCTGGTGGAGCGGGGCCGCGTTGCCCACTTCAAAGAGAAAAGCATAAACTTGTCGCACGAGCTGGCCACCAAAGACTTTGCCATAGCCCAGGCACAAGAGGCCAGGGACGTTGCCAGGGCCGAGGCCGTGCGGGTAAGCTCTAAGGCAGCTGAGTTCGACGATATCCGAGAATTTATATTGAGAGGTCCGAACGATGAGGTTTTGCCTGATGCTTTGCGCGGCATTCTTGACCGCCTGTTCACCGAAAACGCTCACTGAGTATCTGGTTGTCGATGTGCCGGAGGAGCTGCGCGACCCTTGCCTGGTCGAGCCTCGGCCTTATGAGAGTATCGCTGACGTGGGGCTGATCTTAACAGACCATGTAGAATGCCTGGACGTTTCCAACGGACGTATCCAGGCAATTGACGCTATCCTTACGGATGCAGAGCTGCGCGTTGCTGAGCCGCAGTAGTTTTCCGCTCTCGGTCCTCTGACAGCAGTCCATCCACACGGTGGGCTATTTCTCCGATCATGCCTTGACCAGGCGTTCCCTTGCGGCCTCGGTATTTCCTCCAGACCTTAAGCATTTGCATGACTGCCTTGCCTTGGCGGGCCAGTAGGTTGTTGTACGCCTGGCGGCATTGTGGATTGCAGTATGACTTACCGCGCTTTGTCTTATCGCCGCACCAATCACAGCGGCCTGGCTGGAGTGGCATGGGGCTCATGGGCTCTAGTCGCTCTCTACACATGGCTTTTATCTCCTGGGGTATGTGAAAAAGGGAGCAAGTGACTTGCTCCCTCTATACTTAGCCAGTTTTGCGGTAGTTGCAACCCTTGTTATGAGGCGTCGCCAAAATTAAACCCTACTGCGTGGGGCTCTGCTGGCTTTGGTGGCTCATAGGCAGCCACCTGGGGGCCAAACACTGTGACCACAGCGCGGACGCGCGCGGCCTTCTCTTTCGCGGCTTCCAGGGCTTTGCCTTTTCCAAGGTCGGCTTTTTTAGAGCTGCCCTGAATATACTCAGTTATCGTCCTGGTCTCCGTCTGGTGGACTAGGGAAAAGATAGGTTCTTTTGAGTTCAGCTTCACCATTGGGGCCGCTGGGGTTTTGGTTTGCTCGTCGTTCATTGGTTTGTCCTTTCAGGTTTCGTTTTTCGTAGTTGGCTTTTACGCGGAGCATTTTGTGCCAACGCTTAAGTAGTCTCTTGGCCCTTTCTTCTGCTATCGGGCGTTTCCGTCGCTCCCTGGATTTAAGCCAGGCTGGAACGCTCAGGTTATCCTTGTCGTTATTGCAGTATCCGCACATCACGAAAAGGTTTGAGGGGTGATCTGTCCCGCCACGAGAGCGGGGCAGCAGGTGGTCAACGGAGGCTTGCAGTCTGCCGATCTGCTTAGGCGTCGTCCTCGGCGGGGGGCCATGATAGGCGTAATGCCTGGCAGAAAAGCTCTCCCAATATTCAAGCCCATAGAAAAACATTGGGGTGCCGCAGCAAGGGCATTCTGTTTCACCCTTATCGTAGCGCGCCTTTGCCATGTAGGTGCGTGTCCGCTTCCACCTCTCGCGTGCATCAATCAATCTCGCCTCTGTTCAGGTCGGCGCGTTTCGCCGTGGCATTGAGCTCCTTGCCGATGGGCTTGAGCTTGAGCTTGTCCTCGTCGGATAGCACGTTGTTGTAGTAGATTTTGAGCTGCTCCATGCCTTCGTGCGCTATCTTCCTGGCTTTATCCCAGAGCTCTTTATCTGGCACCTCTATTTCGTCGCCCCTGGCCCAGGCTGCCAGAGCTTCACCAGCTGCGCGGTTAATGTGTTCACCTGGCAGGAAGGCCATGCGGTGCTGGTCCTGGACCTTGTTGGGCAGCGAGAGGTCCACAATGCCAGGTGCAAGCGGGTTCATTGTGAGGCTGGCAGTCATTTCAAACATAAACCTCTTTTCCTGGATTGGCACCCAGCCCTGCGAGGTGACAATAATCTTGCCTCTGTCGTCGCGCTGGCTCATATCAATTTTCTCATCGGCGCGGAGGCAGAAAATCAAATGCGTTCGGCACTGGAGAAACTTGTTCATCATCTTTTTGTGTCGCTGTTTGGGAATGAGCCAAGCCCCTGGCCCTTTGACGTTGGAGGCGTCGGCCATGTCCATAATGCCGCCCTCCCCGTCAAACTCGTGGCTCATACTATCGACCACGATAGCCTTAAATCCTCGACCCTCCGCCTCCTTCACAACCTTTGTATAGCTCTCCGGCGTAAAGGGCGGGTGCATGTCTTCATGTTCAAAGTTGTAGCTGTCGGCATAGTGCAGCGCGCGGCTGGCCTCCGTGTCGATAACCTTGAATGGCTCATCTCCGCAAATACCGGCTGCAAGCTCCATTGCGGAGTATGTTTTACCCGAGCCGCTCGCCCCTGCCAGGGCGATAAGCAAACTGGTGTCCTTGCGGACTGCTTTTGTGTATTGAAAGCTCATTCCAAAACCTCCCCGTTCATTTCGCTTGGCAGCTGCCAGCCCTCTGGGGCCTGCCATTGACGGGCGAGCTCCAGGAGGTCGGCGCCATCATTCAAGGCCTCTTGCTCGGCGTCCTTCTCGGCTATGAGCTGACGCTCCAGCCATTCCGGGCATTCGAGTTTGACGGTCTTAGTTGGGTATCCTGGCCAGGTGTTGGTTGCCAGGCAGCGAGCCCAAATGAAGTTAGCCCGCTCTCGGCGCATCCTGGCATACTCCAGAAAAGTATTGTCGAGCTCGGCCACCAGGCCCAGGTGCGGCGCGTCTGTCTCCTGTACAGCGAAAAACTGGCGGGGCTTCTTACCGGTGTAGGCCTTGGCTCCAGCTGCATAGTGCGCGGCTGTGAGATACCAGCCAGCATTCGCGGCGTACCTGGAGAGCTCGCTGGGAGCGATAGATACACCTGTTGTCTTGTAGTGAATGATCACGTTTTCGGCGTGGTGGTAGAAGTCTGGGCGGCAGCGGTGCGTCGTCCCCCCCTCGCGCCAGATTATGGTGCTTTCCCGCAGACAGTCTTTCAGCAGGTGTCCGATATCCTCGTTGTCTGAAAACTGGTCCAGGGCAGCGTTGGCCATAGCGTCAACGCGCGGCATGTTATCCTTGAGGATTGGCGTTTTCCCCTGGGCGTAGGCGTCGTCGCGCTGCTGCTTGGCTACGGTGGTGTTGAATGCCTTGGCGTCAATGACAACTATAGGCTCCCCCGAGCCGGTAAAGAGCGTGTGACAGGCAGAGCCCAGGTCAAACTTGCTGTCATTTTTATCCTGGGCAAATTTATTCAAGCGCTTTGTCTGCTCCCACACCTTACGCGGGGCTGTTGAAAGCAGGTCGCGCACCAGGCTAGAGGTTAGCGAGGGCTCGGGTGCCGGGTCCGCGAGGTACGCAGTGAAGTCCATGTTTTGAATGAGTGCTGGTAGTTTCATTTGGGGTGTTTCCTTTTGCTATCGTTTTTCTGGAGAGCGGCGTTTTCCCTTCGCTCTCAGAGGCTTCCCGTCTGCTATGAGAACGAGCTTTTCCGCCAGGGCGTCGCGTATTGGCACGGTCCAGTTTTTGCGCTGCAACACAGTCTCCAGCAGCGCCTCCGCGTCCATCCTTCCATCGTATTCCTTACCGTCCTGCCAGGCCATCGGCTATTTCCTTCTGTATTTTTCGTTTGGCGATTGTGAGGCCTGCCGCATCGTCTGCCAGCAGCATGTCCACAAGCGGGCCGCCTCGTCTGGCCTTCCAGGCTCCGCGCGCTTTCGAGCACTCAGGGCCGCAGAACTTTTGCCGCCTATCCTGGGGGATGAAAACGGCGTTGCATTCGTGCCATGCGCAGCGCTTCTCCTCATCCATCTTTCGGCTCCTTTCCATTAACCTCCCCGACGATCTGCAAAACTGGTGTGAGTTTGCAGCCACAAAGCCCGGCCAGGGCCTGCATGGAGCGCTCCAGGTCGCGGCGTAGAACCTCTGCGGCGCTGTCGATGGTGTTGCCCTCGGCCATGCGTTCTGCCCGGCTCTCCAGCCAAAAAACGGCGTGAGCATTTTTGGCCATCTGCTCGGCGTGGTAGCTCATAGTGGCCAGGTTTGTGTCTGTTGGCAGTTTCATTTTGCGCCTCCCTCTTTCATTTCTCGCATGATGTTTGCCAGGTGCTCATAGCGGCGTCGCCGCACGGTGTCCTCCTGGTAGTCTTGCTGTGTCCAGCGATCTTTATTTTGGAGCTGGTTCCAGTGCTGCCAGGCAATCGAGTGTTTGTCCTCGATCTCCTCCAGGGTGCGGCCCGCGCACTCGTCGCGGATATCCTGGGGAATGGCTGGGCGGTATGGTTTCACGTCTGACATGGGGTTCTCCTGGGGTGTGGTGGAGGGGCCTGGTCGGCCCCTCGCTGTAGCTTAGGGGTTAGCGGTCTCAAGGATACCTGCATCAATCAGGCTTTCCCGCATCCGCGCATCCCATTTACCGGCATGGATGGCTGCGGCCCGCGTTCCGAAGACCTCATTCATCAACTGAACTTCCTGACGAACAACGCACTTGCGGCCCGCAAACTGAATGCCTCCAGCTCCCGGCGTACCCACTCCAGCAATGCCGAAGCTGGCACCCAGCGCACAGGGGTTGCCACCAGACACGGAGGGCGCGTAGGCGTCGCCTGTGTCATTGATCACGGCCTGCTGCGCCTGGCCCTGGAGTTGCCCCTGGAGCTGGCCTTGAATTTGGCCTTGCGCCTGGTGGTTTCCGTTGCGCCGGTCTCCGTTATCTCCTGCAAATGCGCCGGTAGCCATAACGAGGGCGAGAGCTGAGGTAATAAATAGTTTCATAAGTCTTTCCTTTCTGGGGTTTCCTGCCAGCTGGCAGACGAGCTAAAGCGCTCGGGAAGGAGCCCGGTTTCCCAGGCTCTAACCGGAGGGCTAGGCCGCGCAGCGCGGCAAGAAACAGTCTTCTATTTTTCCGGTCTCGCGGTTTATGTGGTTTTGGATACCAATGGCGTCGTGCATAAAATTGAACTTGTCAAAATCGTGCAGCATTCTGTCCAGGCGAAGCTCTGGGTTTCCGTTGCGCCCATTCGCCGCCATAAGGTCCATCATAAACGCGGCGCGATCTGTGGCGTATTTTCCACCAAAGTTCTCGTAGCGGTCCGCAATGTCTGCGGCTATCGCAAAGCTCTCATCATTAAAATCTACCATATCGCTTTCCTTTCAGGCCGCGAGGGCCGGGTTGTGCGTGGTGTAATTGGAGGTAACGAGCGTGGAGACCTCCTGGCCTTTGTCAAACCACTGGTCAAAGTCATGGACGGTAGCGTGAACGCGGCCCCATTGGTTGCTGGCATAATCAACCGCTGTGATGCGGAAGATTGCCGTGCTCTCGCTCTCGAACAAGTCCGAGATTGCCCAGGCTCCATACTGCTCCAGATAAACAACGGCTCCGGTTTTGCTGCATATTTTCATATCTTCCCCCTTCCTTGTTTATACTCGCGTGGTGTTGGGTTTTTAATCCATGTGGATTGCGCGAGCTCTCCGAGTTGTTCCCAGGTTTTCCGAGGCGCTCCGTCATGGTAATTCGGGCAGCGGTTAAGATCTTCCTGGTATGCTTGCTGTGCTGTCATTTTTCTTCCCTTTCGCCTACTTGCAACCATGGTTTTAAAGAACACTGTTGCCAGGGTCAATACTATTTCGTAAATATTTAACAAATAATTGCAAAGGATTTAACAAATGCCTGAAAAACAACCCGAAATCACAGACGATATGATCTTGGAATTGGCCCAAAAGATCAAATCTGAGGAGAATATACCGCTCACGGACGCCATGATAGCGGCGGAGGTGCGGCTCCAGCCAGCTCCCGAAATCAAGGATACGTTCGAGGTGCCTATAAAGGTTAAGCCTCGCGTTGCTGCCTGGATTATCAAGGAGTTTGGCGGCCATCCAGATTACACGATTGAGGAGCGGCTTGGCGCGTTCCTGGGCCAGGTGCTCGGGCGGTCCAGGGTGCAGGCTATGCGATTTTCCGAGGATGCCCCGGACATAAAGAGTGACGGCGCGGTTTCGATGATGCGCCACAAGTTCCAGGAAAAAACAGGAGGCATGTAGCATGTCCGATACCACACCCCTAGACGAACGGATGAGGCTCTACAAAAAAGGGCAGCTGACCTGGCCAGAGCCTAAGCTCGGCAAATATTGCGACGCTTGCCGGTTTTACTACATCGACAACGCGGCTGGAGATAAGGGGCGGTGTGATCTGGTTTATCTTCACACCAAATCCAGGGGTGTCCTGTTTCGCGGGCCAGACGCAACGGCCTGCTCTAAATTCGAGGCCGGTAAATTCGGAGGATAATATGCACCTATCTATTTTCAACACACAGCCTCTCATTCCAGCGGAGCCACTGCTTGCTGGTGCGGCCATCAAGGTTATGCTGGCAGGCGGCACCAAGATTACCCTGGACCAGGCGCGGCGCGGCTCGGGGCTCTCCAAATTTCTCTGGCTTAAGCACCAGGACGAAATCCTTGAAATGGTCAAAGCCCTGGAGGAATAGTTCATGCGGGATTTTGGGAAGATAGCCACAACGCTGTGGCGCTCGAAGCGCTGGCGGAAGGTGGCGGACCCGTTTCACAGGCTGGTTTATATGTATCTCCACACGTCGCCGCACGGTAACAGCGTGGGGGCGTTCGTTGTTCCTCCCGAGCTTGCGGCGCTCGACATGAAAGCAGACAGCTCCCTGGTGTCGGAGGCTTACATCAAGCTCCAGGAGGTCGGACTTATTCGATACGACGACAGCGAGGAGCTGGTGCAGATCGTCGGCTTTTTCCAGTACAACAGTTTCACGAGCCGCAAGCATTCGGCGGGGTCGATGAAAGTTTTTTTCTCGCTTCCTGATTGTCCTCTCAAGGAGCGTGTGGCTGTCGATATAGCGGTTTCGATGTACCAGCGCGCCATGACCTGGGGCATTGATGTTGACGCGCGCGGAGCGTTCCTGAACGACGCCTCCAACCTGGTTAAGTCTCGCAAGCTGGAGCCTCTTTTCGACCCAGACGAAATAGGGCTATCCATAGAGCTATTGATAGAGCTATCGGAACACCTATTGATAGACCTACCGATACTACAGAGACAGAGACAGAGACAGAAACAGAGACTAAAGACAGAGACAGAGACAGAGACCCAGACAGAGACAGAGACTGCGCAAATCGGTGAAGATTTTGCACCCGCCCCTTCCTCCTTGCCTGCAAAGGGCAGTCAGTCGGGGCTTGGAGGAGGGAAGAAAGTACCCCCTGATGTAGCGGATAAGATCGCCAGTTTAAGCGAGGCAGCTAAAAAATCGACACAGACCCCTAAAAAATCGTCGGCACGATAGGGGAACGTGGTTTCAAGCAGGGGTATATGCCTAAAGGGGGCTTCCGGCTCTCAGCGGGCAAATTTGAAAGGGGTTAAAATGGCCACAAAAGGCACTCACGCACTCACAAACATAGCCGATGTAAGGCAGGAAATAGACGCTTACTTCGAGGGGCTCACAAGATATTCGTGGCAAAAGATTTGGAACCCACAGGCCCGAAGCGAAAAGGGAGAGCTCGGAGATTGGGATTTGAAGGAGATGCCAGACGGGGAGGACATGCCAGGCATTGCAGGTTTGAGCTATCACCTGGGGATAAACAGGCGAACATTCCTCAATTGGTGTGACCGCGCAAAGGATGAGACAGAGCCGGATTGGGTACGAGAAATTGCCCGCGAGCTAATACGCGCGAAGTCACGCATTGAAATGTACCAGGAGCAGGGGCTCTTTGATAAAACCAGACACCGGGGCTCAATGTTTAGTCTGTCAGTCAACTATAAGTGGCGCGACGGAGAGGAAACCGAGCGCGGCAAGGGGGAGGCTTTCGTTATGAATATCATTCCACCTGCTGAGGTCTCGAATGAAACGCTAGCAATTCCCAAATGGGAACCAACGGAGGACGAATAGATGAACACCCCAGACACAAGCCCGGAAGCTGTAGAGAAATTAGCTAGAATTTCCAAGGGACCACAAGCGCATCGCTTAAAGTTTTGGGAACTTAATAAGATATCAGATACCCTGCGCGCCCTTGCATCAGAGAACGCAGCCCTGAAAGATGAACTTGAAGATGAACGTGACGAGTTCAACAGGCATCAGGAAAAGTTAGCAACCGAGTTTGAAGGCGAATGCTGGCCGGTTCTCAGGGATGTAATGAAAGAACTGGGATTTCAGTGGACGGGCGACGATAGGGCCGATGGTGTTCAGGCAGGACAGGCCCATGAATACATCTTTGACGCAATCAAGGAACTGAAAGTAGAGAGCGCAGCCATGCGCTCTGTGATTGTCGAAGCGAATAATTCTTTGTTTGGCTCTCACAATTTCTTTCTGTCAACTAGTGGTGAGGGGGAAGATAAGTTACATTTGAGCCGCGCAATTGAGCGGATAAAAGCGCAAGGCAATAAAGCGTGGAATGAGAACGCAGCACTTCGCGAACAGGCTGTATCGGTGAAGCCGCTGGAGTGGGAAGAATGGGGCGCGCGCGATGGCGATGTTGTGAAATTCTATCGCGGCGACGGGCCAGTAGCGACCTATAAAATTACGTTGTACCGAGACAACTCAGGACACATTCACTGTCTATCAGACATAGGCAAGCCTATCTTGGGTTGCAGTTCGAAAGCAATCGGTTTGGATGTTTTGAAAGCCGCAGCCCAAGCCGACTACAAAACCCGCATTCTCAGCGCACTAAACACCCGCACAGTCGCAGAGGTACGCAAAGAGGCGTTCGAGGAAGTTATACACCACGTTATACGATTAACCAAAAATTGCGGATCACTTACCGAAGTGAATTCCACGGACCAGTACAACGACGCTATTTGTGATGCACTTGACGCTATCCGCGCACTAGCAGGAGAAGATAATGAGTGATGTCATATCACATGATGAAGGCCCGCAACCTCAACCAATTGCCTACACATGCAAAGGCTGCAAATGGCTGCACACAGAATGGTGGAAAGACTACCTAGAAAACGATGAGACCGACAGCGGAACAGCAGGAACATGCACTAAGGTTAATAAATCTCTGGGTGCCTATTGGAGCACGAGAGACACGCCGCCTAGCTGGTGTCCGTTTCAGGGAGGTGGCCAATGACCCAAGCACCTGAACGTATTGAATTACACAAAGGCCCCAAGGGTGGGTGGATGTTCTTTGATAAAGCGGAAAAACACCCCGGCGTAGTCTACGCTGAGTATGTTCCTGATACAGGGTGGCAGGATATAGAGACAATCCCCGATGAAATGAAAGACGGGAGGGAATTGCCCCTATGGCGAGAAGACGCAGGGTGGTTTTCAGGATTTTATGGAACGTGTGAACACCTAACTTTGCGCCAAGAGGAAATTGACGAGATAGACGAGGACACGTTCTTTTTCGAAAGCTGGTGGGCTTTTGCGCAAGATGGCGCAATTCGAATTGAAGACGACTTAGAGCCGACGTTGTGGTTCGCCCTACCCACCCCACCGGAGGCGAGTGATTGAGTAGCACCTGGACATACGAGACAAGCCCGATTGCCTGGCGCTACAAGAACGACAGAGGCTTTGCGGCGTTCATCATCGGCCCTGTAGGCTCGGGAAAATCCGTTCCCAGCCTCCAGCGCATCATTGATCTGGGTAAGGAGCAGGCTAGGAGCTCGGACGGTATCAGACACTCGCGCTTTGCCGTTGTGCGCAACACCATGCCAGAGCTGCGCGCTACAACAGCTGTGACCTACAACCAAATCTATCCGGATAGCGCTTTCGGGGAAATCATTTGGCGCTCGCCCGCAACCCACGTCATAGCGCCTCGGGGCAGCGATCTGGACATTGAGGTAAACCTGATTGCCCTGGACAAACCAAAGGACGTTAAAAAGCTCCTCTCCCTGGAGCTAACCGGGGCTTTTATCAATGAGGTCCGGGAGGTGCCGCGATCTGTCATTGCTCGTATGTCTGAGCGTGTGGGGCGGTTTGGGATTAACGAGCGGCCCAGCACCTGGTCGGGCCTATGGGCTGACAGCAACCCGCCTGACGCTGATCACTGGCTTTACACCTGGGACCAGGTAGAGCGGCCAGCTGGCTACACGTTCTACAACCAGCCGCCCGGCGTCCTGGAGGTTAAGCCCTACATGGGCGGCGTGGAAATCAATGATGAGAACTTCCCAGAGTACCAGGGGATGCGCCTGACCTCGGCGCTCTGCTTGATTTACTATCGCGGCAAGGTGCAGCGCGTGGATTGCCCGATTGAAGTGATCAAGGCGGCAGATCGTTACTGGATGGTTAACCCCTGGATGGAGAATTTGGTTGCGCTGTCTAAGGTTGACGCTGGCACCAATCCTCTGGGGGCTCGCTCGTATTATGGCCGCGCGCTGGGCGGCAAGACCCTGGAGGAGATACAAAGCTATCTCCAGGGCGTCTACACGTTCGTTTCAGACGGGCGGCGCGTTATTCCGCAATACAATGCCCAGGTGCACTCCAGGGAGTTTGTGCCGGTCCTGCCTGATGAACCAATCTTGGGCGGCATGGATATTGGTGGAGGCACACTGCAACCCAGCTGCCTGCTGTTTCAAAAGCATCCGCGCGGCGTTTACCTGGCGCACAGAGAGGTTGTTTGCTTTGATATGGGGGTCAAGCGGTTTGGCGAGCTGATCGGGGAGGCCTTGCAAAAGCATTTCCCCACACACGTAGAGCGCGGATTGATAGGCATGTTTTGGGGAGACCCGGCTGGAGAAAAGCGTGATGAGATATTCGAGACCGCGAGCTTTGACTTTCTGCGATCTGAGTTTGATATGACATGCGAGGCAGCGCCTTCCCAGGACCCGAAGATGAGGCAAGCGGCGCTCTCTGCCCCATGTGAGAGGTTGATAGATGGCAAGCCAGGGCTGTTGCTCAATAAGACAGGCTGCCCAACGCTGCATAAGGGGCTTATGGGGGCCTGGCACTTCAAGCGTCTGGCCGTGTCGGGAGAGGAGCGCTTTGCGGATAAGCCGAGCAAGAATGACGAGAGCCACATTTGCGACGGGGCGGGCTATGGCTTCCTCGGCGCTGGAGAGTTTCACAAGCTCGGCGGCAAGGATAAAGACCGGGGCGGCAGCACCCAGGCCGATGGCTCATTTGACGTGTTCGGATAAGGCCCAGGCTGTGGAATTGAACCACCGGGAGCGCAGCTGAAACCCGGCACCTGTCGCCTCCTACCCTTTCGGGCGCGAAGCCTGGTGTGCTTTTCTGCCAGTTTTCCACTGGCCAATCCTACACACGGCCCTGGCACTGTCTACGACTTGGGAGGCTCGTTCTACCAGGCGAAACATAACCCTCCAGAGCCTTATAGATTGACTGTATAGCTGCGTCAAGTATACACGTTTACATACACAACAAAGGCTTAGCTCAATGTCAGACCAGGAAGTACACCTGCAAGGAATACCCGCTCCCTGGGAGGCGTATGCAACTCGTGAGGAAAAACAAAGGCTTACGGTGTTGGAGGCCAGGCACGAGCGGAAAAAACGCATTATTGACGACGAAATACTAGCGGAGCGGCGCTTGATTATGCGCCGGGCCATCAAGCGAATGAGAAGATCGGAGGGAAAGACATGACAGACAACCCAAGTAAAACAGCTGTCCGCGATCTGGCGGTTCAAGCACTGGTAGAGGCGCTAAGGGAAGCAGATATTGATTTAGAGGGTGCGTTACTCGCTCATGTTGCAGCTAAGAATTTTGCAATGGCTACTTGTGTAGAAGTGACAAGGGAAAAGATAGCTAAAGCCCTAGCAGCATACGAGGCCACGCACCTGGGCGACGCCACGCGCTACATGCCCAAGCCAATCCTGCCTGGCCATCCGAGCCACGAGGAGGAAAACTAGTGCAAGCCGAGCCCGATGATTTTATCGTTGATGAGATTAAGGACGCTCTGCGGCGTTGCGCGCGAGTGATGGACGTTAATGCTTGCGCCAGGCACTACGCTCTGGACGTGGCCAAGCTCCAGCGCGCAAAAGACCCAGACAAGCGCGTCATGGCCATCCAGATTAAGAACCTGGCCAAGTACAAAAGGAAGATGTTGCGATGAGTGACCGAATGACAGCGGCTGAGTGGAACCAGACCAGGCCCAAGGCAAAGCGGCGCGATATTGAGGGACCGATACATAAGGGTATCCTGGAGTATGTGCAGCTCCTGCTGCCAAGCGCAGTTATCCACCACAGCCCGAACGAGGTTGATATGGCGGGCAAGGAAGTGGCCAAGGCGATAGCCAAGGCCCGCTTCCTGGGAACGCGCAAGGGCTGGCCTGACCTGGAGTTCATCCTGGACGGGCGCGCTTACTTCCTGGAGGTTAAAGTCCCAGGCAACGGATTGTCAGAAGATCAAGCCCAGGTTTTTGATGAGCTCAGGCTCCAGGGCTGCAAATGCGCTTTGGTGTCGAGCTTGCAGGACGTTTACAAAGCTCTAGTGTTGTGGGGATTGATATGACCAGTGTTTTAGACCTCTCAATGGAAACGCTCATGACTGCCTGCAAGGGCAACGTCAAAATGCTGCCTTCGTTCATGGTTCACGACAACGACAAGTGGGTGAAGCCAGGCGCTCAGCTCGACAGCCAGAACCGCATCCATTTGCGCCGCGCCACATTCCTGGCGACGGTAGCAGACCACCTCCCCGTCAAGCCTGGTCTCTGGCTCGGACCTGGTGTTCAGCAGTTCTTTCTTGATTTGGAGCCGCACCACCTGCAAGGCTCGGCGGATATGAAAGAGGCACCAGGCCACGCGCACAGCCGCGTTATAACCAGGACGGACGAAGCGGGGCGCAATCCAGGAGATGAAGACTATGGCGAGGTTGTACCCGCAGCTACAAGGAAGCCAAAGCCTGGCGAAGCTGGCGAGCCGCCTGAGATGGCAGGAGGCGGACGAGGCGTCAAAAGCACCGCGATTGTTGCACCAAATAGCGAGTGAGGCCTCTTGGCAGTGGTGCCTTGAGCGTGACGATGGCTCCCTGGTCGCAAGCGCTGCCATAATTCCTGACAGCGACGGGCGCGGCTGGTTTGCGGGATATCCTGGTGCGGGCCTCAAGAGCGGCCTGGAGCTCCGCCCGCTGATCAAGCTCTACCGCATCCTTGACCAGGCTCAGGTATTCGACGAGCTCCGCGCATGGGTTGCCTCCGAGGACCGGCGCGCTATACATTTTGCTAAAGCGTTTGGTTTCGTTTATGACTGCGGACCAGCTACCGGCTTTTCCCCAACCGGGCGCGATATGGATTTAATGCTATGGAGGCGGTAAATGTCTGGTATTTTCGGTGGGGGCCAAAAGGCAGCCCGAGCAGATGCGGCAAGGGCAGCAGGCGAGGCCAGGGTGGAAACCCAAAAGGCCAATGAGGAAACCAACAGAGCGCAGCAAAAGGCAGACAGGGCGGGCCAGCGTGGCCGGGCCGGTCGCGCCAGGCTCATGGGCAACCTGACCCGGCAACTCAAAACCAAGATCGGCGAGTAGCGCATGGGACAATGGCCCCTAGAGAAGGTCCGCAAGGTTATTCGGCGAGCCAAGTCTGACAAGGACGCGAGCGACGACATTTACCGCGAGGCAATGGAGCTCACGTTTCCAGATCGGGAGAACTTCACCAAGAGCTCCGAGGGCCAGCAAAAAGGCTCCCGCAATTGGGATAGCGCCCCAACGGTCTCCGTCATTCGAGCCGCTAACAGGCTGTCGTCCGAGTTTACACCGCAGTTTCAGGATTGGGGCGAGCTCCGCCTTGGGCCAGCAGCCCTGCAAATGCCAGACGAGGCATTCCAGGAGGCGCTCGGCAAAACCAAGGATGAGGTCAAGCAGGAGCTGGAAGGCGTCACAAAGATCGTGCAGGCGGTTTTCAATGGCCCGGGCTTTCCGACTGCCTCAAATGAGATGTATCTGGATTGGCACTACGGCCAGGGCGGTATGCAGATTAACCCGAATGACGATGTTGTGGGCGAGCCCGTTATATTTTCATCCATGTCCATCTCTCATTTTTACGCATACGAGGGACCAAATGGGCGGCTGGACCGGTGGTTCTTCTGGCATGAGATGCCCGCTGACGGTGTGGCAGTTCAGTGGAAGGATGCAAAGCTACCGGCTGAGCTGGAGGAGATGGCGAACGAGCCAACACCTAAGCCGGTAAAGCTCACGTCAATTGTTTACCGCGACTATGACGACAAGCAAAAGCCCTACCGCTACGAGGTGTTTTGGCAGAAAGGCAATAACGTCCATCGCCTGGTGGAACGCCAGAGCCGCACACCTGCATTTGTTACGCCGCGCTATTCCAAGCTCCCAGGCGAGAACAGAGGGCGCGGGCCGGTGCTGTTTGCCATGCCCGACATTCGCACAGCAAACAAGATTATTGAGCTCACGCTGCGCGCGGCTGCCGTGGCTGTAGCTGGCGTCTACACAGCAACCGAGAACGGCACCAGCGGCACAATTGCAATCAAGCCCTATTCGATCATCAAGGTTCGGAAGAATGGCGGGCCGGACGGGCCGAGCTTGCAGCGCCTGGATAGTCCGCAGCGGATTGATTTTGGCGAGCTCCTTATGGAGAAGCTGCACGAGAACATTAAAAAGATCATTGGCGACAACTCCCTGCCTCCAGAGGCTGGCCCAATCCGCACGGCGACTGAGTTTGTGCAGCGTTTGCGCGAGCTGATATCTGACCAGGCGGGTGGGCTCGGGCGGCTCTACGCCGAGTTTATCATACCGGCCTGGCAGCGCGTGGTGGATATCCTGGAGAGCAAGCAAATCTTGCCGACCAAGGGCCTCAAGATTGATCAGTTCCTGATAGAAATCAAAATGACCTCGCCGCTCGCCAAGGGCGAAGCGATGGCCGAGGTGGAGAACCTGGTGCGGTTTATGGAGATACTCAAATCTATCGGAGGCGAGCCTCTTATGGCTGTTGAGGTCAACCTGGACGAGGCACCAAAACGCATTGGCGATCTAATGGACGTGCCGATGGATGTGAGAAACAACGAGGCCCAGCGTAAAAAAATTAAGGCTGGTATTGCAGCAGCAGCTGCCGCACAGTCTGGCCTCGACCCCCAGGCAGCTACGGAAGCTGTAGAACAAGAGGAGCCAACCCCAGATGGCTGATGGACTAGAAGAACTTTACGCAAGCTCCAGCATGGAACACTTCCGCGAGATGATGGACGGAATTGACGCCACGCAAACAGTATCCCGCTCAATTGACCCGGCGTTGTACGCTGCCTGTTTCGGCTCAGCAGCTGGCCAGGCCGTGCTCCAGGATATGTATGCGCGCTACGTCAATGTGACCATTGTAGAGCCTGGACAAGCCCCAGAGGTTCACGGCATTCGCCAGGGTATGGCTAATGTGGTATTCGACATTGTGAACCAAATCCAAGAAGCCTTTGAAGGAGACACCGATGGCTAAAGTAGACAAAGCGGCTCGCCTGGCGAACGCAAAAGAGACCCGGCTTAAAATTCATCGCGGCTCAACCCGGCGCATCACGCGCGCGGGAACGGCCATTGATACCGCCCTGGGCGCGTTCAAGAAGGAAATGGACCTCCAGTTCTTCAAGGCTGACGAGGACGGGACGCGCGTAGGCTCGTGTGACTTTGTTAACGAAATCCAGGCTGTCCAGGATGGTATCCGCGAGAAACTGAATATGATGCTCCATCCGCCAGCCGAGGAGGAAGACGACATTGAAGACGAGGAGGCTCTCCTGGCTGCGCTCATGGAGGAGTATGCCAAAATGTCAATGGCGGAGCTCCTGGCCCAGGTTGAAGCCGATGGCCTGGACATAGACACGAAAGGCATGAAGATTGCGGAGCTGCGCGAGGCTGTGATGGCTGCCAAGTTCGGACCAACGCCAAACTAAACGAAAGCTAAACCCCAGCGGAAAAGGAGAAAGATATGAACACGTTTTTTAGAGCTCTTGTAGGGTGGGCAATTTTGACCTGCGCCATTGTCGGGATGGCCCTGGTAGCTCTCTGGGCGCTCAAGACATTCGGAGGCTCTGCCTGGTGGGCTGGCCTTCTTATCATCATAATTGCAATGGCTGCGGAGATTGGCGTTTATCGCTCGACGCTGCACGAGCCAATTTATGACTGGATACGCGAGCCAAAACGAGAGGCTGAGCGCAAGGCGGCAGCTGACAAGGCGACGGCAGCAAACGCTCGCATGAGCCAGGGAGGAAAGTAATATGTGGAAACTACTGAACACAACGGCCCTCGTGCGCTCCCCGGCTGACGAAGGAGCGGGAGGAGAGGGCAATGGCGGCGACAAAGGCGGAGCGTCGGGAGAAGGTGATGGCGGAGACGCTGGCCAGGGCGGCGATGAGGGAGATAAGGGCAAGTCCTCAATCCTCGACCTCGCAAGCGGCGACAAGGGCGGCAAGGAAGGCGAGGGCGAGGGCGAGGGTGACGGAGACTACAAGCCCCCTGACTACCTTCCCGAGCACCTGAGAGGCAAAGACGCCAACGACACCATGCTCAAGGTGCATAATGCCTATAAGGGAGCGCGCAAGTCACTTTCTGAGGGCAGGGGGCGTCTGGAGGGCGATGTACCGGAAAAACCTGATGGGTACACCTTCGAAGATACAGGCTCTGAGGAGGCTCCTGATAAGGTCTATGCGGAATTGACCAGCGAGGCCTCCAAGCCCCTGGTCGATCTGGCGTCTAAGGCAGCTCACAAGCTCGGATTGCCTGACAAGGCGTTCCAGAGCTTTATGCGGGAGTTCGTGTCCGGCGCTGCTGAGGCGGGCCTGCCTATCGGGCTGAACGATGGCGAAGCTCAGGAGATTAGTGCCGAGGCTGAAATGGAAGCGCTGACGGAATTGGTCGGCTCTGGCACGGAGGCCTCTACCGTTGTGAACACTGTTGAAAACTACGGCAAGAACCTGGTTGCGCGCGGCACGATTGCAGATGCGGACCTGGCAGAGTTTCGCATGATGGTAGGCACGGCAGAAAGCGCGCTGCTGTTTCACAAAATCCTTGTGGCCGAAATGGGAGAGAAGCCGATACCGGTGACGGTGGGCGCGGATGCCACCATGTCGAGCACGGACGCTTACGCAGCCCATGGCGCGGCCTCGGCCATGCCGGACGGAGCGGAGAAGGACGCAGCGATGGCGAGCGCACAGAAAGCGATGCAGAAAGCCTTTGGTGATAATGCGGCTGGCTCGGTAAAGTCGAACGTGCTATAGCGAGATTGTCGGGCGAAGCGGTTTCCCCCTTTTGCCTCTGGTCACGAAATCCACCAGGCCCGACGCCTGCCTGCTTCATCGCAGATACTGCCTAACAAACTTACAGCACCTGCCCTACTCCCTGGGTGGGTGTTTTTTTGTCCTGTTGACTAAATGGACGGACCTAGCCCATATTGGCCGCAAGATGCAGACCCAAGAGGCACGGCACCCAGCGCGATAGCGCGATAGGCCCGCAAACCTTAAGGCCCTCGATCTTTCCATTGATTGAAACCTAAGAGGAGCGGCAAAATGTCGAAGACCTTAAGCGTAGCTGCAATTGCCAGCTTTGACGCAGACGTAAAACACGCATTCCAGGACAAGGCAAAACTCCGCGACACTGTGCGCGTTAAGTCTGGCGTTGTGGGCTCAACCCATCGGTTCAACCTTCTCAGCGCCGGTATGGCCACGAAGCGGGTAAAGCAAACCGATGTTGTACCCATGAACCTGCAACACACCAACCAAACGGCAACTCTCGAAGATTGGAACGCTGCCGAATACACAGACGTATTCGACGACGCAAAAACCAATATTTCCGAAAAGCAAGAGCTGGCTGGCTCTATCGCAAAAGCCATCGGTCGGCGCGAAGACCAGTTGATAATCGACGCTCTGGAAGCCTCGGCAACAACCCTGACCATTGCGGCCAGTGTTGGCGGCGCGGCAACGGACCTCAACCTGGCCAAGCTCCGCATGATCGGACGGTTGCTCGGTGATAACGGCGTCGATGAGGATGAGACAGTTCATTACATCGGCTCTCACTACGGCAAGGAAAGCCTACTCGGCACAACCGAAGTGACCAGCGCAGACTACAACAGTGTTCGCGCCCTGGTTAACGGCGAAGTCAACTCCTTCCTGGGCATGATGTTCAAGTGGATTGCTTCCCGCGCAGAGGGCGGCCTGGACAAAACCGGCAACGACAGAACCAGCTTTGCTTATGCCAAGCCTTCTGTCGGCCACGCCATCGGCATGGATGCCCGCATGGAGGTCAACTATATCCCCACGAAAACCTCGTGGCTGGCTAATATGTTGTTCTCTGCTGGCTCTGTGGAGATTGACGCGGGCGGTGTTGTCGAAGTGACAACGACCGAGCCTTAATGAATTGGGGGCCGCCTGGCGCGGCCCTCTCCTCGTACTAACCGAAAGGACAGCCAAATGGCTTTTAACTTGCAAGGACTTGAAAATCACAGCGGCTCCGGTGGGGGTCTCAAGGTTTTCTCTTACGATGCTGGAGCGGACGCAAAGGCAGCTGTCAAAGGCGCTGGATATTTTAATGACGCGGACGGGCTCCTGCCTATCGGCTCTCGCATTATGATACATGCCTCTGACGCAGACTTTGACGCTCACGTATCAGCAAACGCAGCGGGCGTTGTTACAATCGCTGCAATCGACGCTTTCGTCTAATCCGCTGGGGTGTGGTTTGACGAAGCCAGAGGGCCGGGGCTGAAAGGTCTCGGCCCTCTTTACTTAGGAGTTCACTATGTCGGACACAAAAGAAGCTGTCGCCTCCCAGGCCCTAACCAGGTTAGGCGAGCCGGGCATATCATCCTTTACCGAGGACAGCGACACAGCGGAAAAAGTAAACCTGCTTTATGAGCCCACAATTCTGGCTCTTTTGTCGTCTTACGATTGGTCATTTGCCAAGGTCAAAGTGGCCCTTGCCGAAGATGGAACAGGCACTCCCGTTAACGAATGGACACGCGGCTTTTTAATGCCTGCGCTAAAGTCTGTCCGGGTAGGCAAGCCGATTGCGGTTTACAACTCGCTTTCTGTGGGAGCCTCTCCCGTCTTTGATTTTGAGATTGCGGATAAGTGGATTTGGACCAACCAGACAACCTGCGTGATTGACTACATTGAGCGCAAGCCGGAGAGCCTCTGGCCGGGGTATTTTGTCACGCTGGCCGCTGAGGCCCTGGCGTCCGCCCTGGCATTGCCGGTGACGGAGAACGCGAGCAAGGAGCAACACCACAGAGCGGTGGCTTTCGGCTCGCCTGCACAGAAGGGGCGGGGAGGCCTGTTCGGGGCAGCTGCTGACGCTGACAGCACAGGCAACACAACCAAGAGCCTCCTGGACGACCATGACCCCATGACCGAGGCGCGATTTGGGGGCGTTTTCTAGTGCCAGTTCAACGACACACGCAAACAAGCCTTGCCTCTGGAGAGTTCGACCCGCTGCTGTGGAGCCGGGAAGATGTTTCTTTCTTCTACAACTCCGCGCGCATCCTGGAAAATGTCGTACCTCTGCCCCAGGGCGGCGGCAAACGGCGCGAGGGCTGGAGGTTCAGAGCCCTGCAAAGGGGGGCAATCGCTGCCATTAGCACGGCAGGCGCAACACCAACCGCGACCAACGGAGGCACGGCGGCCAATGGCATAGATGGCGACGACGCTACGCTTGTAACTACGACAGTCAGTATTGGCGTGACTGCCACGTATGAGATTTTCAAGCTGGACATGGCGAGCGCTACAGAGGTCTCCCTGGTGGACGTGTGCGGGCTCAGGCTCACATCACTCCCGAGCGGCGTGACCAGTGTCGTTGTGGCACTCCAGCACTCGCCGGACAATGCGGCGTGGACCACAGCTGCCTCTATAAATGTCGGCACAACGGCATATGATCGGCGGTTTGCCCTGGCCCCTGACAATCTCCTGGGCGATAGGCGCTACTGGCGGCTTGTGGTTCTTAACGTAACAGACCTGCTGACAGCAAAGGCCGAGCTTGGGGAGGTTCTCCTGTGGAGCGAGGCGGGCTACTCGACCGTCGCGGCAACAGTTGGAGAGTTCTCAATCCACAGGCTCACGGCTGATATAGAAAACGAATACACGCTATTGCTGACAGCGGGCAATGTGGACGTGTTCCGAATGGACACCGGTGCCTGGGTTGCTGCAATTTCGGCTCCACATACCGACAGCCAGGTCGCGGACGTAAAGCACTCGCCAAACCTGGACACAGTGATTTTTTATCACGAGGACGTAGCGCAGCACCTGGTGCAACGCCTGGGCTCGGATGGCGATTGGCGCTCCAATCCGGTGGTGTTTGATAGCGTTGTTCAGTTCCCTTTCGAAGACGAGGAGGTTTCGGGAGGGGAGAACGAAATCCAGTTTCTCCGGTTTTCCAACATGACAGCGGCTGACAAGCTGCTCGTGGAGTACAACGGCGATACCTCGGCAGAGGTTGTCTGGAACGCGAGCGAAGCCACAAACATAGCAGCCCTGGAAGCGGCCATAGAGAGCCTGGAAGATATAACCTCTGTCACTGTCACTGTGGACGCTGGGACCGGCGTTAATGCTGATTTGCTTGTGGAATTTACGGGATTTGATGGAAAGCGCGATTGGCCCATTCTGATCATAGATATTTTGACCGGTACAGGCACGGTGGAGCTCTCCAGAAAGCAGTTTGGCAAGCCGGACACTGATGCCCTTTGGAGCGCTACGCGAGGCTATCCAAGGTGCGGCGCTTTTTACCAGGGCAGACACTGGCAGGGCGGCTTTAAAGCGCGGCCCGATTTGATTATTGCCTCCAGGGCCGGAGCTCTGTTTGACTTCAAGGAAGATCAAGACCCGGTGGCGGGCTCGCCTATCGTTGTGGCTCCGAACGTGGACGATCAAATAACGGTCCACAACATTTACCCAGGGCGGCACCTGCAAATCTTCACGAGCTCGGCGGAAATGTATGTACCGGATGAGCCAATAACAATTGACAATATAGCGCTCAAAACCACGTCCAGGCATGGCGCAAATGCTCTTACCCAACCTGTGGATATCCAGGGAGGCACCCTGTTTTCAGATCGGAACGGGCGGGCCTTGCGGGAATATCTGTTCCAGGACGCGGAGCAAAGCTACTCAGCTGAGCCTATCTCCATCCTGGCCGGGCATTTGATGGCGAGCCCGCGCTCTATGGTGCTGCGTCGCGCGCTAGACGTGGATGAGCCCACGTTGCTACTGCTGGCCAATACCGGGGTAGACCGGGAGGGCAACACGGTTCCAGCTGGCATGGTTGTTATTGACCGAGCCCAGCAAGTGACGGGATTTTTCAGGGTTTTGACAGACGGGACGCCACTAGGGTTTTCCACGAGCCAGGGCGGAGCGGCGTTTGCTGTTACTCAGCGCTCTCTTGCGGGCAACACATGGAACTATCTTGAGCAATTCGACGCTGACTTTATGAGTGACGCGGGCGTTAAGGTCTCTGGCTCTGGAAGCTCAATTGATCTTACCGGCGTGGCGGAGCACCTGGAGGGGCAAACGGTCTACGTCCATGTCGATGGAATACCGGCTGGAGAGTTCACTGTGGCCAGCAACCTTATCGACCTGGGAGACCAGAGCTACAACGCAGAGGCGGAGATTGGCCTCAAGCAGGTGCCGCGCATTGTGTTGCATCCCTACAAGGGGCGCGGTGATGTTTCGCCAACAATGCAGGCCATGCGTATTTTCCGCGTTCTGCTGCAACTGGAGCGCACTGGAGGCTTGGCCATTGGGCAGTCTGGCTCCACTCCAAGGCCCATATCGCTGCGTAAATATGGTAGCGGCACCCTTGACCCAACACTGGAGGAGATACTCTTTTCCGGGCCTAAGAGGGTTTCGGGCTTGGGCCGGTGGCTGATAGAGCCTACCCTGGAGATAACGCAACTGGAGCCGATGCCGTTTTTGCTTCGCTCTGTTAGCTATGATGTGAGGTTTTAAGATGGCTGTAGTATTCGGAGCATTAGCGGCAGCGGGCGGCGGTACGGCAGCGGCAGCTGCAACAACAGGTGCGGTAGCTGCTGGCACGGCCACAGCGGCCACAACAGCGGCAACCGGGATTGTGTCGCTTAGCCAGGTGCTGAGCGCGGGCTCTGCCCTCGCTGCTATCGGGCAAGGATTTGCTGCCAGCGCCAGGGCGAAGACCGAGGCTCTGTTTGCCAGGACGGAAGCGGAGCAAGAAAAGGCTGCCGGTGCAGCTGAGGGCCGCGATCTGGCCCGCGAACACGCCGAGCTCCGCAGCGAGCAAGCCTCTATCCAGCTGGCAAACGGCCTGGATATCGGGGTGGGAACGCCGGTTAACGTCGAGACCGCGACCAGGAAACAGGCGGAGCGCAATCTGTCAGTGACCAGGCAGAACACGCGCAACCGCTCACGTATGGCCAGGCTGCGAGGTCGCGGACTTTTGACAGAGGGCAGGGCTGCCCTGCTTGGCGGTTTCGGCAAAGCGGGCGCAATTGGCGCTGACGCATTTCAATTGACGGGGTAACTTTATGACTTCTATTCGCCGCTACGGCCCCTCAATGGTTGCTCCCCAGGTGATGCCACGGCCCGAGCTCGGACGCGGGGCTGAGGCCACATTCCAGGTATTCGAAAGCGCGTTTCAAACCGCCAACGACTTTATCCGCCCAGCGGTAACAAAGGTGCAACAGACCAGAGGCCAACAAGAGGCAATTGCTGCTGTGGACGAAACCGGCCCGGCTTTTGGTTTGGAGCGCACCAGGGACGCCAACAGTACGGCGCTCGACGTGCTACCGGCCCGAGCCCCTCGGGGCCGCGTGGGGCCAACCAGGCAAAACGCTCTGTTTCTCGAAATGGGCCAGGCGCACGGTATTGACCCGCTATATCTGTCCGTCACAGCTCAGCTGGAAAGTGGCGGAGACCCGAACGCTCAAAACCCCAACAGCTCAGCGGGCGGCTTGTTTCAGCAACTCGACCAGAACGCGCTTGATTTTGGCGTTATCAACAGGTTTGACCCGCGACAAAGCACAGAGGGCGCGGCCAAGTTTGCCAGGGACAACACCAGGCAGCTTGCGGCTGTTCTCGGGCGAGCTCCGACCATTGGCGAGCTCTACCTGGCGCACCAGCAAGGCGGCGGCGGGGCCTCGGCTCTCCTCAATAATCCCAATGCCCTGGCTGTTGATATCGTAGGGGTCGAAGCTGTTGAGCTGAATGGCGGCACCCTGGACATGACAGCCCAGGAATTTGCCAATCTGTGGATAGACAAGGCCAACCGGGAGGCGAGAGCCCAGGGCGGACGCGCGGCAACCTCTGTAAATGTTCCGCAAGGAGCGGAGTTTGAGCTGCGTGCGACAAATTCAAACTCGTTTGAGCCTCGCCTGCCCTTCACTGTAAGGGATGCGGCCTTTAACGCAGCTGCTGACCGCGTGATACAATCGCGGGCAATGGTTGCTCTGGATGATGGCATAGCGATTGCGACCCAGAAAGCAGACGGAAACCTGGATGTATTGCGCGAGGAGCTGGAAAAGGTCCGCTCTACCGTCATGGGGAACCTGCCCAAGGAAATGCCTAACCTCGGGATAGCTCTGGAGGAAAGTTTCAACCGGTCCAAGTCCGTTGCTGAACGCCAGGCAATAGCCCTTTCACAGCGGCGCGTGGTGGCTGGCCAGCAAGAGGCAGCGGCGTCTGCCCTGGTGGCGATCAACGGAGAGGCCGAACGCCTGGCATTGACCGGCGCGAGCGGCGAAGAAATTGCAGCCCACATGACAACCTCTCAGGCGGCGCTTGCTCAGTTTGGCCCGCGTGAGGAGTTCATGCTCAATGGGCAGATGTACCCGGCGGACCCGTCGCGGGCTGGAACGCTCACTCCCCTAGCCATCCAGGAGAGCCTGAGCAGGGTCACGAACGAGGCCCGCAAGGTGATGCTGGAGGCGGAGTTTCAACAGAGCTCGGCCCCTGGTCAATTCGTGGCGGAGCTCCGCAATCAGATATTTTCTGGCAATCCTCCTCTGCCAGCTGGCGAGAGCCTGGAGCTCTTGCGGAGCCTGGAGGGCAGGGTGCGGGCGACAGAAAGCGCACGGCGCACAGCGGCCAACGCCGCGCGCAAACGTGTGGAGGAGGAAACCACAGATCGGATTAACAACTTTGTTGAAATGACAGAGGCCGGGATACCAGTGGCTATTCCCCAGGCTGAGCGACAAAGCATTATGGCGGACCTTTCCCCATTTCCAGAGCTCCAGCGCGAGGCGATGCTGAAATTTGCGGTGGCTGACGCTGCGGTAGAAACGCACGGCATGAGCGGGCCTGAGCTGGTGCAGTATGTGGACACTGTGCGCGCTGATGTGGCCAACAGCCTGGCAGAGGGCGAGCTCGACATGGCAGGCGTAGAGGTTTTGCAGTCGCTGGAAGATAGGGTCAAGAAAATACAGGACGCGATCACGGCGGAAACGGTAGGATTGCCCCTGGTCGAGCAACTTATGACGGACGGAGCCACAGCTGAAAATGTTGATTGGGACGCTATGCGCGAGCGAGCCTCTGGCAATGCCGAGGTGCTGGAACAAATCACTGAGGTAGAGGCGTTCGCCCGAGACATCGAAACTGTCAGTGACATGACAGCAGAGGAGCGCGAGATTGCCCTGGAGGCCGCGCGCAATTTCGTTTCAGACCTGGCAACTAAGGGCGGCGCTTTTGGGGCCGGGGCTCTTATGACAACCAAGGTTTTGGACCGGCTTGACGAATGGTCGCAATCCAGGGCGGACCTGGCGAAAAGCGACGCGGTTAAATTCGCTGGTGTTGCCGGTGTTTCGCTGCCTTCTTTTGAGGGAGCGGAGGGCCTGGTGGCTATCGGTGAGGTTATCGCGGCGCGCGTGGAGGCCATCGGGCCTGCTGCGCTGGGTGAGGGCGTGGAAAACCCGGTCCCTCTAAGCGGGGAAGAAATTGCGGGGATTAGCGAGACTTTCGACGCTGCCCCTAGGGGCGAACAGGGCGCGCTCCTGGCGAAGATTGCACAGCTCGGAGAAGATCAGGGCAAAGCCATCCTTGGTGCTATTGGTCAATCGTCGCCTACGATGTTCGCGGCAGGCACGGTTTACCTCGGAGGCAACACCACGGCGGCCTCTACGATCTTGCGCGGCGCGGACCAGGCGAGCGGGATTAAGCTGGACCTGGATACGCGCGGAGACTTTGGCGGAGGGGAGGCCAAGCCAACTGTGGCCAGAACCGAGGCGATAGGCGAGCTGTTGGAGGGCAACATTATCTCCAATGAAACCCTGGCAAACCTGGACAGAATTGCAATGGCTTATGCGCGCGGCCTCGCTCTTTCCAGCGGTGGCACGGCTATTGGCCAGGACGAGCTCGTGGAAGGCTACAAGATAGCAACCGGGCTCCAGGAAGACGGGACGGGCGGCGCACAAACAACCAGCTATGGCATGATGGTTTTGCCAAAAGGCTGGGATGCAGACCGGGCCGAGGCCACGATAGACAACCTGGATGATGGCGATATCCTGGCAGCTGCTGGAGGCACACTCACAGATCAGTTCGGAGATGTGATTGACGCGCGCCACCTGAGAGACAGCATAGAGTTTTTCCGCCCTGTTGGTGATGGAAAATATGTTCCTATGGATGCGGACGGTGCTGCTTTTGGCACCCTGACGGGCGGGGACATTTCGACGCAAACGCCAGCAACGCGCGGCCTCCTGGTCATTGACATTCAGGAGCTCGAAACCAGGCAGCGAGGGCGCAACTAATGGGCCTCTTAGATTTTGAACCACTCGACGGGCGTATCACAAAAGGCCCGCGCTCTACGTTCACCGAAACCCATATGGCGACGTTTGAACAGGAGCAACAGACAGGCGAGCTTTCGAGCTCTGCGACGTTTGAGAATGATGTTTGGAAGCCCCTGGACGATTTTCTGGGGGATGGCGGGCCGCTCCAGGGTGAAAACTCCCTTTCGGAGGAGATGGTAGACCGGCTTTTCGAGCAGGATTTTAGGCCAGACGACGCGCTGCTTGGCGACATGATCAAGGAGATGGACAGCCTCGGCATATCGTACCCGGAAACAATCCTGCCCGAGGCTCTTGGCCAACGGCGCGAGAGCGCTACGAGCACCTACGTTAACCAGGCAACGCAGCGCGGGCGCGTAATTGAGCGCGGCGGCTTCCTGGGCCAGCTCACAGGTGGGTTTTCATCGGGCTTTGATAACTTCGAAAGCGTTGTTACGCTACCGATAGGGGCCGCTGCCAGGACCGGAATGCTTATGACAGCGCTCATAGAGGGCGGCGTTAATGCTTTTACCGAGGCCGCGACCACGCCACAGCGCAATAAGTTCCTGACCGAGCTCGGGCTGCCAGAGGAGAGCTTGCTGCAAAATGCCCTGTTCGGCTTTGCCGTAGGTGGCACCCTTGGCGGCGCGATCAAGGGGGCTCAGCGTTTGCCTGGCGCTATTCGTGACAGGCGGACACGCCAGGAGGCCGCGAAAATCGGCGCCCAATCCAACAACCCGGCAACCAGGGCAACAGCTCTGGCTGTGACAAGAGACCTCCAGATGGAGGCGGATGCGCTTGCGAGCCCAAAAGGGCCAGAGCTCAGAGAGCACGTAGCGCGGGCCACAGAGGCGGTAGACGCTGCCAAGGAGGGCAGGCCACCAAATATACCGGACCGCCCGCTGGCTGTAGCGCCTCGCGTGGCTGAGGACGGTTCTACACTGCTGGACCCGCGCGAGCTGTTGGTGCAACCCGAGGTTTTCCAGTTCAAGAGCGACACGGTGGCGGCTGGCGGCGTGACCAGAAAGCTCCAGGACGTTAATGAGTGGGTGCCACATCGGGCAGGCGTGGCGATTGTGTATGAATATGCGGACGGGAGGCAGGCGATAGCGGACGGACACCAGCGCACGGCTCTTGCCAACCGCATTATGGAGCAAGACCCAAGCCAGGATATCAAGCTGAGGGCAGAGGTTTTCAGGGAGGCGGACGGTTTCACGGTCGAAGATATCCGCGTTTTGGCTGCCATGAAAAACATAGCCGAGGCAGCGGACGGAATGACCGCGCGCATGTCCGGCGATGCCGCCAAGGTTTTGCGGCTCCGTCCTGACCTGGTTGACCAGCTGCCAGCTGGCCCAGGCATTGCCAGGGCGCGCAACCTCTCCCGGCTGTCAGATGATGCGTTTGATCTTTACATAAATCGCGTAATTGATGAGCGGTTTGCGGAACAAATCGGGCGCATGGTTGACAGCCCCTCCATGCACTTGCCAATTGCCAGGTTGATAGAGCGCGTAAAGCCCGAGACCACGGCCCAAGCAGAGAGCGTTATCTCCCAGGCCCTGGAGGCTCCGACCTCGACAACAAAAACAGCTGATCTTTTTGGCGAGAGCGAGGTGGTGGAAAGCCTGTACCTGGAGCAAGCCAAGGTGCTGGAGCGCTCCATGCAGATCATGCGGAACGACCGCTCCGTATTTCAGACGCTGACAGACCAGGCGGAAAAAATCGAGGGCGCTGGAGCTAATCGCCTGGACAAGAAGACAAACGCAGACGCGCGTAAAGAAGTGGAAACTGCGCTGGCTGCCATTAAAACCCTGGCCCATAGGGCCGGCCCAATATCGGAGGCTCTGCGCGATGGTGCGAAAAACTACAAAGAGACCGGCAGGCTCAAAGACGCCGCTCAAAAAGTCG
>Ga0316189_10000589_pt1 | contig 36403 bp, 27 predicted proteins | sample LowCovwburrow_MG_FD_204930 | JGI IMG/M metagenome (GOLD analysis project Ga0316189, IMG submission 204930) | Coastal sediment microbial communities from Maine, United States - Lowes Cove worm burrow | ecosystem: Environmental > Aquatic > Marine > Coastal > Sediment | place: USA: Maine...
TCCAGTTTTTCCATATCAGTTTTATAGGTTTGCCAATTTTCTGTAAAGAAGGTATTGGTTTTATCTAAAGCTAATTTAAGTGCATCTTTTGCATGTTTTATTAAGGTTTGTTCTGTAGAAGTTAAGCCATTTGGTCTTGATCCAGCATAAAAACTAGCAGAACTTATCCGCTCATTAACCGTAACTTCTGGATCGTTAGTTATACCTTGACGTTTATCTTCTTTTCCTAAATAAATGGCAATTACCTTATCAATCTCTTTAATGATTTCTTTTGACGATTTTATTTCGTCTTTATATTTTTTCTTATCCAATTTTGCTAGATCTTGGCTGTAGGCGTTCGCAATGTTTTTACTTTCAATAAGTTGTTTTACAGCATCCGCAGCGGTCTGGCTAATACTTTGAATCTCTTTTGATGCACTATAAGTGTCATCAATTGCTTTTTTAGAAACATTTAGGCGAGGGTCTGTTTTTACAGTAATCGTTGCATCTGATATTTGATCACCAAAACTCATGACTACTTTATATGTGCCAGGTTTTACTTGAGCACCACTAGTTTCAATTTTACTCTTACTAATAGTTCTTGAAGGTGTATCACCACCTTTTTCGTCGAGAGACCACGTCCATTTATGAATACCAGTTTCTTTAGGAGCTTTTTGTTTTAAAGTTCTTATCAATCTACTGCCATCATAAATCTTAAGTGTAATGGAGTCCCATTTAACTTTTGTCTCATCTTTTTCATCAGTTGCTTCATCCTCATCTTTTTCAATGTCATCCTTTGCTTTGTTATCCATATTTTTCTCATCGATTTTGGCATAATAAGATAATCGAGCTCCATTTCCTCGGTTTTCACCATTATAGAGGGCATCTCCTCCAAAGCGACTTCCAGTTGGTTGCTGATATGCAGCATGATAAGCAGTTGGTGGCTTGAAAAGCTTTAATTTATTACTAAGTACAGCTTGGTTTTTTGCAATTTCGCGCAATGGACGAATATCATCCAACACCCATGCAGCTCTACCAAATGTGCCTATAACCAAATCGTGTTCCCGAGGTTGTATAACAAGGTCTTTCACGGGGACTGTAGGGAATCCTTCAGTCCATTTTGTCCATTTTTTTCCAGCATTAACAGATATATAAAGGCCATCATCAGTCCCTAAAAACATAAGTTTTGATTCTTCAATATCCTCAAGAATGGCTAAAGCATAGCTTTCAGCATCCGACGTGTCAACAATACGTTCCCATGTTTTTCCATAATCTTTTGTTCTATAAACATAAGGAGTGAAATTAAATCGTCTATAGTCATTGGCTACCAAAAGCGCTTCGCCTTTATTCTTATTTGACGCTTTTATTTGTGGAATCCAAGATCCAACGGGCAATCCTTTAATGTTTTTACTTACATCAGTCCAAGTTGCCCCTCCGTTTTGAGTAATATGCACTCGACCATCATCAGTACTTGCCCAAATCATATCTTTTTGAATTGGAGAAGGTTCTACGACTAAAATTGTACAATGGTTTTCTGCACCTGTGGCATCCATAGTCAATCCACCACTTTCATGTTGCTTTAGTTTATCAGGGTCGTTTGTTGTTAGGTCTGGAGAAATAATAGTCCATGTTAAACCTTTATCTGTTGATTTATGTACAAACTGACTTCCGAAATAAATCGTGTTATTGTTAAATGGGTCAATATTTATAGCAGAATTCCAATTAAACCTAAGCTTTACGTCAGAATCTGGATGAGTGGGTCTAACATAATAATTATTTCCAGTTTGCCAGTCATATCTCATAACGTAACCTTGTTGGCTCATGGTCCAACCGTAACGTGAATCATCTTTGTCCGGAATCACATCAAAACCATCCCCAAAGCTTATTTCTTGCCAATAACTATTGCGAATCCCCTGTGCTCTTAAAACATATGCAGGTCCTCTCCAAGATCCATTATCTTGCATACCGCCATATACATTATAAGGAAATTCGTTATCTACATTAATATGATAAAATTGAGCAACCGGTAAATTGCCAATAAAACGCCACGTTTTTCCACCATCCTTTGTAATGTTCATTCCGCCGTCATTTCCGTCAATCATAAACTGACCATTGGTAGGATGTATCCACCATGCATGATGATCTGGATGTATACCATTGCTAACACCATAAGCTGGCATCAATTGCTTAAAGCTTTTTCCGCCATCTTCACTCACATTTACATAAGTGAAAACTGAATATACGCGATTTTCATTTTCTGGGTCTACATAAATTTCAGAATAATAAAAAGGTCTATTTCCTATGCCAGTTGAACCTCTTCCGCTCGAATTATCATTGACTTTTTTCCATTTAAAGCCGCCATCTTCACTTTTGTACAATGCATTTTTTTTAGCCTCGACCAGCGCGTAAATAATATTGGGTTTGTTGTGTGCAATTGCTACACCAATTCTCCCTAAATCACCTTTAGGGAATCCATCCTCATCACTTATTTTTTTCCATGTTTCGCCTCCATCATGCGTTATATGTAATCCAGAACCGCTACCGCCTGAATTAAAAAACCAAGGGTCACGTTTATGCTCCCACATGGCAGCAAATAATTTATTTGGGTTTGTAGGATCCATTACCAAATCGGCTGCTCCTGTTTTATTGTTTGCAGAAAGAATGTGTTTCCATGTCTTACCTCCATCTTTGGTTTTATAAACACCTCTTTCTGGGTGTTCGCCCCAAGGTGAACCAATAGCCGCGGCATATACGATATCTGGATTTGTTGGATCTATAATAACACGGTGAATATGTCTTGTGTTTTCTAATCCCATCGAGGTCCAGTTTTTACCGCCGTCTAAGGATTTAAATATGCCATAACCACCATTTAAGCTATTTCTTGGATTACCTTCTCCAGTACCTACCCAAACCACACTAGGGTTTGATTGTTGAATAGCAACGGCACCTATAGAAGCCGTAATCTCTTTTTCAAAAATGGGGTCCCATTTAACACCCCCTGAAGTTGATTTCCAAAGGCCTCCAGATGCCGTTCCCACATACATTACATCTGGATTGTTTAACACTACATCTATAGCAGTAACACGACCAGACATACCGCCAGGACCAATGCTACGGGGCTTCATGTTTTTTGCTAAATCCATTGAAAATTCTTGAGCGGAAAGAAATGTAATGCAAAACAACATTACAAAAGGCATAATTTTTTTCATTATTTATGTTTGTTAAGTAATTGCCAAATTTAATGAAAAGTATTTATAGAAATCTTAATGACTTGTTAAGTTGTTCTTCTAACTATATTTTGATTCTAAAAAGCATTATTTTTACATTGCTATGAAAGAAAAACTAAACAAATCGGGTTTTATTTTTAGGACTTACGAAGCACCAAACCAATCACCTTTCGAAAAACTCTTTGAGATTTTTAAAGAATTAATTACCTATACTTCGGGTGATTTTGATGAAGCTATTGATTGGTTAAAGCAGCTCGATAAAGAATATGAATTGACCACTCCAGATTATACTATTGAAGATTTTTTAGAAGATCTTAAAACTAAGGGTTATATAAGAGAGGAAATAGACCCAACGGGTGATGGCGATGGAAAAGGTAAAACGACGATTACTGCAAAAACTGAGCGTGCAATTCGTCAACAAGCCCTAGACCATATTTTTGGAAAAATAAAAAGAAGTGGTTCTGGAAATCATAAAACTAAAGGCATAGGTCTTGGTGATGAACATACAGGCGATTTTAGGGCCTATCAATTTGGTGATAGTTTAGATAAAGTTTCAATGACCGAAAGTATTAGAAATGCTCAAATCAATAATGGTATTGGAGATTTTAGTATTACTGAAGTTGATTTAGTGGTTGAAGAGACCCTTCACAAAAGCCAAATGAGTACCGTGCTAATGATTGATATTAGCCACAGTATGATTCTTTATGGTGAAGATCGTATTACACCTGCCAAAAAAGTAGCTATGGCTTTAGCAGAATTGATAACTACACGTTACCCTAAGGATACTTTAGAGATATTGGTTTTCGGAAATGATGCATGGCCAATTAAAATTAAAGAATTACCCTATTTAAAAGTAGGGCCATATCATACCAATACGGTAGCCGGTTTGCAATTAGCAATGGATATGTTGCGAAGAAAACGCAATACAAATAAGCAGATTTTTATGATTACAGATGGCAAACCAAGTTGTTTTCGTATGCCAGATGGACAGTATTATAAAAACAGTAATGGTTTAGATCCGTTTATTACGAACAAGTGTTATGCCATGGCACAACAAGCAAGGCGCTTACATATTCCAATTACTACATTTATGATTGCAGAAGATCCGTATTTGATGCAATTCATTAGGGAATTTACACAAGCAAACAGAGGGAAAGCGTTTTACACAGGATTGAAAGGACTTGGTGAAATGATTTTTGAAGATTACGAAAATAATAGAAAAAAAAGAATAAAAGGATAAAGATGAATATTGAGAAAATAAATACAATAGGTGAATTAAAAAAAGCAGGTTATCATTCAAAATCTATTAAGGATGAATTACGAGATAATCTCATTAAAAATATTAAAAACAAGGTCATCACCTTTAGCGGAATACATGGTTATGAAAACACAGTGATTCCTGAATTAGAAAGAGCTATCTTATCAAGACATAACATTAATTTATTAGGATTAAGAGGTCAGGCAAAAACGCGTTTGGCGAGGATGATGGTGAATTTGCTAGATGAATATATCCCAGTAGTAGAAGGTTCAGAAATAAATGATGATCCGTTAACACCAATATCTAGGTATGCGGTTGAACTAATTAATAAAAAAGGAGATGATACGCCAATTTTATGGTTACACCGAGACGAGCGTTTTGCAGAAAAATTGGCGACACCAGATGTGACTGTCGCTGATATTATTGGAGATGTAGACCCTATAAAAGCTGCTAACTTAAAATTGAGTTATGCCGATGATCGTGTCATTCATTATGGTATGATTCCTCGTGCCAACCGTTGTATTTTTGTTATTAATGAGTTACCAGATTTACAAGCACGTATTCAAGTAGCATTGTTTAATATTTTGCAAGAAGGTGATATTCAAATTAGAGGATTTAAGTTACGATTGCCCTTAGATATGCAGTTTATATTTACAGCAAACCCAGAAGATTACACAAATAGAGGCAGTATTGTAACACCATTAAAAGATCGGATTGGTTCACAGATTTTAACACATTATCCAGATACTATCGAAACCGCGAGAACTATTACCGCTCAAGAAGCAAAATTAGATACTCGCCAAATTGAAAGAGTTTACGTGCCAGAATTAGCAAAGGACTTATTAGAACAAATTAGCTTTGAAGCACGAGAAAGTGAATTTGTTGATATAAAAAGCGGAGTGAGTGCGAGGATGAGCATCACTGGATTTGAAAATTTATTAAGTTCTGCAGAACGAAGAGCATTATTATCTGGAGAAGATAAAACAATCGTTCGGTTGTCAGATTTTATTGGTGTTATACCTTCCATTACTGGCAAGGTTGAGCTTGTTTATGAAGGTGAACAAGAAGGAGCAGATTTTGTGGCAAATAGCTTAATAGAAAATGCTGTAAAAACCTTATTCCCGACATATTTTCCAAAAATTGAAAAATTAGTTAAGGAAAATCAAGAAACACCTTATGACGATTTAATTTCTTGGTTTTTTCAAGGTAGTGGTTTCGAATTATTAGATGATTTTGATGATGATACCTATAAATCGAAATTGAATGAAATATTACCCTTGGATGATTTAATTGCCACCTATCAACCTGACATAGATACTCGCGATATTTATTTTGAAAAAGAGTTTATTTTATGGGGATTATCACAGTTTAAAAAATTGAGTAAATACAGATATTCAGGAGGGTTACAATTTCAAGATCCCTATGGTAGTTATATTAGTGGGTTATAAAAACGAAACGGAATTATCGTGTTTTCCTTTTTGTTTTATTACCAATTACCTCGACTTTTTGTGTTTGCTTCACAAAGGTTAATAATTTCGGATATTATTTTTTGTCTTGTTGATTCTCGTTTTGCTTGATTTAACCAATACAAATAACCCTTACGATATGAAGGGGCAAAATTTTGATAATTTGAGTAGGCAATTGTATTATTTTTAAATGCCATTTTTAAATCCTTAGGAATAATTTCATTCTCGACATGGTCCAAAGCTGTCCAAGAGCCATTTTTCTTAGCTATTTCAATTTTTTCCAGTCCACTTTCGTGCATCAAATTGTTATCTGCCAATTCAATAATATACCTTTTATTCAAACCGCTCCAAACACTCTTTGGGTTTCTTGGGCAAAAGTATTGTCTCCTTTTACCGTTCCCAAGACTTTTTACGGTAGAATCTATCCAGCCAAAGCAGAGAGCCACTTTTACAGCTTCTTCCCAGCGCATGGTTGGGGCTTTAAGTTCTAGTTTATAAAAAATTAAATAGATGCCGTTGGAAGTTTTATGGTTTTTAATCAACCAATTATACCATTCGACATCTCTTGAAAAAAACAACTCTGGTTTATCCATTTAAACCTTCAAAGCTTTTTTGATCTAACATAAAAATCGGGAACAATTGAAATATCTGAAGCATCAACTGGCATTGTTTTCCAATCTGCTTTTGGGAATATCCATTGTGTTTTATCATTGATTACGACTTGAATAGGCATATCAAATTTCTTCACAATATTTGTATAACGGAATTTCAACTTCTTGTTATCTATAGAATATTCTAAAGTAGGAATCCTTGTGTCCCTAAGGTATTGATCAAAAAATTTGGTTAAATCTTTGCCTGTTTGTGCACTAAGATAATCTTCAATTTGTTTAGAGGTTACGGTTTGATGGTAAAACGTTTTGTTCAATCCTCTTAAAATACGACGCCATTTGTCATCATCTTCAATTAATTGACGTAAAGTATGTAGCATATTACCTCCTTTAGGATACATGTCTCCAGAACCTCTTTTATTTACATTGTATTGCCCTATAATTGGCTTGTCATTTTTAATGCCCTTACGTGTACCAATAACATATGCAGCAGACGCTTCTTTTCCGTAATGATAGTCTAAAAACAGATTTTCAGAATAATTAGTAAACCCCTCATGAACCCACATATCTGCAACATCTTTATATGTAATATTGTTTGCAAACCACTCATGTCCCGATTCATGTATAATAATAAAATCGAACTTTAAACCCCAGCCTGTATTGGATGGATCTTTGCCTAAATACCCTTTTTTATATTGATTACCATAGGTTACAGAACTTTGATGCTCCATACCTAAGTAGGGCACTTCTACCAACTTAAAACCGTCTTCATAAAAAGGATATGGTCCAAACCAATGCTCAAAAGCTTTCATCATTTTTGGTGCGTCTTTGAAATGCTCCTTAGCTTTTTCTAAATTATCACGTAGCACATAATAGTCCATATCCAAAGGTCCTTTTTCACCTTGGTATACTTCTGAAAAGTGAACATAGTCAGCAATATTTACATTTACACCATAATTATTTATTGGATTATTTATAAACCAGTGTGACGTTACTGTGTTATCATCATGTTCTTCTAATTTGCGTAACCGACCATTAGAAACATTTGTGAGTCCTTTAGGGACGTTTACGCTAATAAGCATGCTATCTACTTCGTCATACATATGGTCTTTGTTAGGCCACCAAATACTGGCGCCTATACCTTGGCAGGATGTTGCTATAAAGGGCTTTCCATTATTGTCTTTTTCCCAGGAAAAACCCCCATCCCAAGGCGCTCTTACTGCTTCTTTAGGTTTGCCTTTATAATATACATCTATTGCATTTACACTGCCAACACTTTGGGTTTCATTTAATTTAATGAAATGTGCGTTGCCATCATGTATTACTTCCAGTTCATCCCCATTTTGAATAACCCTTGTGATTTGTAAAGGGGGCTGTAAATCAATTTGCATGGTTGAATATTCTTTCAACACTTTATATTGAATTGTGTTTTTTCCTGAAATAGTTTTGGCATCTGGATCTACTTTAATATCTAAATGATAATATGTTAAATCCCACCATTCACGGTCCGCAGTAATAGTGCCTCTCAAGGTATCTTGTCTTGTGTAATTTTTAGTATTTTGACCCTGGAGTGACATAAAAGCGGCCGTGATAAAGATTAGTAAAATATATTTGAGATTTTTCATTGACTTTAATTTATACTGAACTAAATATTTTTAGCTTTGGTTAATTTATTTTTCTAATACAAGGGTTCCAAAAATATTAGCATCTATCCAACCTCTGTCTTTATTATCTCCTTGAACTGGTATTGATCCAATAAAGTTCTCTCGTTCGATGCTGGCATCATTGTCACAATACGCAATTGCAAAACCTATTTTTTTATCTGAACTTAATTTTACCGCATTGTTCTTTTCTTCATCTTTATAAGAATCATCAAAAAGAAGAATTTTAAGCTCCCAAATAGTTGTTGTTCCATCGGTTATTTTCTTTGATTGCACATGGTCGTTATATAGTTTTGGGGATTCATCAGAAGCCATATCCACAACGTTTCCATCAAGGGCTACGTGATATGCAAAAGCATTGTGATTGTATTGATGATTACCGCCACTATTGTCTTCGTCAATAAAAACTTCAACACAATCATCCGCCCACCAGCGTATTAGTGGGTCTTTATTTTGATCTAGCAAGACGTCATCTTCGATTTCTACTAACATATATAAGGCTTCTTTTGTCCAACTAAGTTTGTATTTTCCTTGAAAATCTTGTGAAGTATAATTTTCGCCCAACCATAATTCATTAATTGGGAGCCAACTAGATTTAGTCCATGCATCATCATCAGAAATGCCATCAATTATGGGAGCCTGATTGGCATGGCGTACTTTAATTAGTTGCGTGTTTTCTTTTTGGTTGGTTTCAGTCAAATTTTTGTCAGCTTGCTTGCAACTTGATATTAGTATTAAGATACAAATTGACCAATTTATTTTGTTCGTCATAAATTACTTAGTATAATTAAATTTTACAGTTTCTATTTTACCATTCCCCTGCTTAATATCTACATAGACATTCATTTCATTATCTGAAACTTTTTCAAAAGTCATACCCTCAAAAATTGCTTTAGTGGGAGTTATTTTTTTTAATGGAAAGTCTATGGTCTCATCCTTGGTTTCCCAACCTTTTAAATCGTTATTAAAGTGCTTTAACTGTAGTACTAAAGTATTATTGACCTCTCTAATAATTTCAATTTCATAAAATGAAACTTTTCCGTCTTTTATCAATTTAAAAGTTGCTATCATCGAGCCTCCAGATGGAGCGCTCCAGTTTTCTTCAGTTTGACCGCCAAAGGCTTCACCTTTCCAATTCCCTGCAATCCAAGCTATGTTTTCTAGTTTTGGTTCTAAAGTATTTGATTGTGCAAAGCAGCTTAAACTTATTAATATAAAAAATAATGGAATATATTTCATAAGGCTATTATTGTATAAAAGTAACTTTACTAATAAGGCCATTTTCGACTTCGTAAATAGCAACAGAGTTAAATATTTGTCCATTGACCGTGATTTGTTCTTCATCTATAACCTTATTACCAATGACCATTCGGTTTTTAATATAAGCTCTTAATTCTCGACTATTATCAAACCAAACTTTATAACTTTTACGCATTTGGTCTTTACCTTCTGTTCTTAATTCGTTAGGATAGTTATAGAGTTTTATATCCTTAGAATACGTGGCCATAAATGCATCAATATCTTTAGCATTATACGCATCGAGTTGTTTTTGCACAATGGCTTCTATTTTTGCCTTTTCTAATTCTTTTTCTTTAGAAGTATCCTTAGGGTTAGAGACGTCATCTTTGGGAGTGGGAGTGGCATCTATATCTCCAGCTATTAATAATTTGTTTGACGCTGCATTTGTTGTAAGTCGCGTAATTTTTTTTATCCCCTTAGATTTTAAATCAGCAATTTGTTTCCAGTTATTATCTTTTTTTAAGGTTAGCTTATAAAGCATACTATTTTTTCCTGACAGTAGAGTTTTATTATTTAACCAACATATATCTTCTACATCTTGCATAGTATTTGCAATAAGTTTAGTCGCTCCTGTAATTGGATTTAATGATTTTATTTGCCAATTGTTTTTATCCTTTTTCGAGATAAAGCTTACTAAATTTGTATTTGGAATTTTATGAAACGATCTACCAACATTAGTTGCATACTTTCTGCTTCTACCATTTTTTAAATTAGTGACATATAAGTTTAGATTTTTATCCTCAATAACTGCAGATACTACGGTGTTTTGGTCAAACCAAGTGTAATAAGCTACTACCAAATCCTTAATAATCTCTGTAGACTTGCCATTTCTTGGGTTATAATTATATAAACGTTGCTTACCATCTTTGTCTAAACGAACGGCGGAAACTTCATTTTTATTAGGAATCTTTAGAGGTGTAAATTCACCTCCATCTGTATAATTGATAAATATTTTTGAATCATAACTAATATTGTATTTAACAATATCGGTTTGCCCATTACGACTTCCTGCATATACGATGGTGTTATTATCTACAAAAGAAGGCTGATTATCATAACCTTCATTATTAGAGATGTTTTTCATATTTGATAATTCAAATTTCCCATTGGATGTGTTTAAATCAAAAAGAAGAACTTCGGTGTTTGCTTGTGGGTAGCATATTGAAACAGTTAAGAAAGTTAGTAAGAGAAAAATATTTCGCATAGGAGAATAATTAAATTTCCTCTAATTTAATAAAAATCAACTATAGCAGTTTGTTAATATTTGTAAAACAGGTTTGTATAAAGCGGATGGCTTCAGTTTTAAGATTATTAAGTTTCAACATTAATTAAAATTCTAATTTAATTATCTTTAATTTTAGGTCTCTCAAAAAATTATGGATTATAACATAAACATTTACAATTTATTAATTGGTTTTGGGATGCTTCAAGGTTTTATCTTTGGAGGGCTGCTATGTTGGAAAAGTCGTTTCAAAGGCTCCCAACTATACTTAGGGTTAACGGTCTTGTTTCTTTCGTTTTATTTACTTTGGGTGTTGAAATATGATTATGGATTTCAACAAGTATATCCAAGGTTACAGTTTTTACCGGTTCTTTTTATATGGGGAATTGGTCCTGCGTTTTATGCCTATTTAAGATTCCTTTTTCAACAACCAATTTCGAATAAAGATTTAAAATGGTTATTTTTTCCATTGTTAATTGAGTTTTTATATTTTAATTCTTGTACGATTATATTTTGGATTAAGGATTGGGATTATTTAAATTTAAATGTATTTCAGAGGGTTTGGGTTTTTAATGTGTTTTCTGTCGAGCATATAATTGGTCTAATCATTATTGCCGTATATCTAATCAAGAGTTACAAATTCTTACGAGGAGCTCAAGTACTTTATGCTTCAAACAAAATTAGAAGTATTTTAATATGTTTTGGATTATTATGGATAATTTGGGTTCCATATACAATAATGGATATTGTATACTATGATTTTGGTTTTCCACCTTCAGGTTTTTATGTGTTTTATATTTTGTTTGCTATTCTTACTTATGGCATTGGTTTTTATGGATTTAGAATTAATGACAAGACAATTGTAACCTTAGCTATTCCAGAATCTAAAAATGTGAATCATGATTTTGGTCAACCATCAATTAGTCCAGAAATGGAGATTTTGTCAAACCAGTTAAACGACTTAATGGCAACAGAGAAATATTTTTTAGATCCAGAAATAAACCTTTCTAGTTTTTCAGAAATTGTAGGTTTGCATCCTAATAAAGTTTCTGCTTTAATTAATACTGCTATTGGATATTCTTTTAGAGATTTTGTTAATTCTTACCGATTAGAAGAGTTTAAATCTAGAGCCAAAACATATAATTTTAAATCTAAAACTATATTAAGTTTAGCTTATGAATCTGGGTTTAATTCTAAAGCATCCTTTAATCGTGCATTTAAAAAGTTCAACACTGTTTCTCCAGTTGAATTTTTAGATAAAATTTCCAAAAACAAGGATCATAATGTAATTTGAGTCGATTATATTAAGTTTAAAGACTTGTTTTGCTGCAAATTATTCATCAATCAAAAAATAAGTATGAAAAAAATTAAGATTATAATATGCACGGCCATATTTATTACTGCATCAAGTGTTGCACAAGAAAAATTTAACTTAGACGGTTTTGCTGATAAGGCGGATAAATACATGAAAGCATTGGTCCATGTAGGAGAGTTTTCAGGTACTGTTTTAGTTGCTAATAAAGGGGAAATTATATTTGAAGAGGGCTATGACTTTGCGAGTAAAAGATTTAATATTCCAAATTCTTCTGACACTAAGTATCGCATTGGATCAATGACCAAAAGTTTTACAGCGATTTGCATACTTCAATTAGTAGAACAAGGAAAGTTATCATTAAAAGATCCCGTATCAAATTTTATAAAAGATTATCCTTTTGGAGAGTTAATAAAAATTAAGAATCTATTATCCCACACCTCTGGAATTAAAAGAGATTTAAAATTTGATGATGCTAGCAAAAAATACGATTTGGATGAATTAATAAATATGTCCAAAGTTGATTCCTTGTTGTATAAACCAGGTACAAGAATGACATATTCAAATTGTGGATATGTATTACTGCATAAAATTCTAGAAATAGTTTCTAACGAGCCTTATGAATCTTATGTTGTTCAAAATGTTTTAAAACCGTTAGGCTTAGAAAATACTGGTATAGAGGACCCTCTATTTCCACCTGTAGGTTTGGCGGATGGTTTTGGAAAAGGCATGGATAGAAATGGTAATTTTGGGGTAAAAGAAATACATATGAATTCTCATGGTTATTCTGATGCTGTTGGTGCTATGTATTCTACCCCAAAAGATCTTATGAAATTTGCAAGACAAATTGGTAAAAGCAATGTTTTGAAACCAGAAACTTGGAGTCTTGCATTGGACCCTTACCTAAAAGATGGTCCTAATGGGTTCAAATGGGGATTTGGCTTCAATATTTATCAAGGTAAAAAAGTTAAAGTTATAAATCATAATGGTAGGACCGATGGATTTAGAGGAGGTTATTATCAGTTTTTGGAAGATGACCTTACCATGATTATTCTTGGTAATAATAGTGATGCGGAAAGAGGAGCGATAATTAATGCGTTTCAAGCAATAATGTCTGATGAAGATTATTATCAACCAAAAACATACGAGTCTATTTCAATTGACGCTTCTAAATTAGATGATTATATAGGTGCTTATAAAACAGAAGACTTCCCTTTTAAAATCTTAAAGTTTCAAGATGATTTATATGTTAAATCTCATGGTGATGCGCCTTCAAAACTTATCCCTTTTGATTTGGATTCTTTTTATTGTAAATATTTTGACTTATTGATTAGATTCAAAAGAGAAAACGAAGTAGTAATATCTAGTGACTGGATTTACAAGAATGAATCTGTGGGTGCTATGAAAACCGATTAATTTTAATAAAAAAAAAACGCTCCGAAACATCGGAGCGTTTTCACATTTGAATTAGTCAATCAAACATTTGAGTTAAACTCAAATCAAAAACAATATTTATTTTCAGCTTTTACCTTTTCAGCAATAGCTTTACGTAAATCTACAATGTCTGGATAATTGGCATATTTAGTAAATCGTTTAAGCCCCATAAGCATCATACGTTGTTCATCGCCTTCGGCAAAAGAGATAATGCTTTCTTTTCCGTTTTTTTCAACGATATCTACCGCATTATACAAGTATAATTTTGCCATAGCAATTTGTTCAGTTTGAGAATCTTCGCCAAAGCGTTTCACATTTTTTTCTGTTCTTAAAATAGTTGACTCTGCCATATATATTTCAATTAAAATATCTGCAGCAGCAATCAATAATTGTTGATGGTCTTCAAGGTCTGGACCAAATTTTTGAACTGCACCACCAGCAACCATTAAGAAGGTTTTTTTTAATTTCTTAATCATTTCTTTTTCTTCAGAAAATAACTCAGAATAATCTGGTGTTTCAAATGAAGGTATTCCCATGAGTTCCTCTTGAACCGCTTGTGCAGGACCTAACAAATCTACATGTCCTTTCATTGCTTTTTTTACCAACATGCCAACAGAAAGCATTCTGTTAATCTCATTGGTACCTTCATAAATTCTCGTAATTCTGGCATCTCTCCATGCAGATTCCATTGGTGTTTCTTCTGAGAATCCCATGCCTCCAAATATTTGGATGCCTTCATCTGCACAGTTTTGCACATCTTCAGATACGGCAACTTTTAAGATGGAACACTCAATAGCATATTCTTCAACTCCTTTTAATTCGGCTTCTTGATGAGAATTACCAGCAGCTTGTCTTAATGCAATGCGATCTTCAATATTTTTTGCAGCCCTGTAAGAAGCAGACTCCCCTGCATAAGCATTGGTTGCCATTTCTGCCAGTTTCACTTTAATAGCTCCAAAGTCTGATATTGGTGTATTAAACTGTTTGCGCTCGTTGGCATATTGAACAGACAATGAGGTCATTCTTCTTTGAGAATCTAAACAAGCTCCAGCTAATTTTATACGCCCAACATTTAATGCATTCATGGCAATCTTGAAACCATTACCTCTCTCTGACAACATATTATCTTCAGGAACTATACAATCAGTAAAGAAGACTTGCCGTGTAGAAGATGCACGAATTCCTAATTTATGCTCTTCTTCACCAAGAGTTATACCATTAGGGTTGTTTTTATCATACTCTACAATAAATCCTGTAATATTTTTGTCATCTTCAATTCGAGCAAAAACAATCATTAAGCTGCAAAACCCTGCGTTTGAAATCCACATTTTTTGACCATTGATTTTATAACTTTTACCATCCTCTGATAGGGTTGCCGTAGTTTTACCAGAATTTGCATCACTTCCAGCTTCAGGTTCTGTTAAACAATAAGCACCAAACCATTCGCCAGAAGCTAATTTAGGAACATATTTGAGCTTCTGTTCTTCAGTTCCATAAAGTGTTATTGGTAAAGTACCAATTCCTGTATGAGCTCCAAAGGCCGTACTAAAAGAACCTGTACCACTTGAAATATAGTCGCAAACCAACATGGTAGACACGAAACTCATTCCTAAACCACCATAGGCTTCAGGTACAGAAACGCTAAGAAATCCAAGTTCTCCTGCTTTGCGCATACAGGCTTCAGTTAAAGCATAATCTTTTGCTTCAAATCGTGCTTTATGAGGAATAATTTCTCGGTCATTAAATTCCATCACAGCCTCTTTCATCATTTTTTGTTCTTCTGAAAAATCTTCAGGTGTGAACACATCCTCACATTTAGTTTCTTTTACTAAAAATTGTCCACCTCGAAGAATATCTTTTTCTTTTGCTTCCATTATTATTTCACTAATTAATATTTCATTGGGTCATTTGACCTAAATTTATTTTTTCTGCCTTATAGAATGTTATTTCCCTTACCTCATCCATCTTCCCCCATAAATAACTGTATCCTTTTAATCCTTTAGAGAGTTTTGTTCTACGGGCAAAGCGAGAGGACTCAATGCTATTAGCCTTCCTTTTTTCGCCAAGAATCCCGTATAGTTTAATAGCTGGATAGTTTTTAAATTTTCCAATGAATAAGGATTTAAACCAGTACCATTTATTACTGTTTACTATTAGAACACAAATATTTTTATTCAATTTTGAATGTTCAGGTATTTTTGAAATATATTTTTCAAAGTAAAAGCCTGTTAAATTCTTATTTAAAAACATAGACCCAATTGGTGTAACCGTTGGTATATTTTCTTGATTTACAGAAGCAACTGAAACATGTAAATTAGACTTGTAGCATTTATTAAAATGAAGTTTTATGTTGTCCCAATCGTCCTTAATATTCATTTTTTACTAATTTAAAAATTCAAATATTCCTGCCGCACCTTGACCTGTTCCTACGCACATAGTTACCATGCCATATTTGCCCTGCATATTTTGTTTACGCATTTCATCAAATAATTGCACCGATAATTTTGCTCCAGTACAACCTAGTGGATGACCTAGGGCAATTGCTCCCCCGTTAACATTTACAATCTCATTGTTCAGGTTGAGCTCTCGAATCACGGCTAAAGATTGAGAAGCAAAAGCCTCATTTAATTCAATAAGAGAAATTTCATCTTGTTTTAGTCCAGCTTGTTTTAAAGCTTTCGGAACTGCTTTTACAGGGCCAATTCCCATGATTCGTGGTTCAACACCAGCTGCAGCATAATTTACCAATCTCGCTATGGGCTCAAGGTTTAGTTCTTTAACCATATCCTCACTCATAACCATAACAAACGCTGCTCCGTCACTCATTTGGGAAGAGTTCCCAGCGGTTACACTACCGCCTTGTGCAAACACGGCACGTAATTTTGCTAATGCTTCTTTATTCGTACCAGCTCGAGGTCCTTCATCTTTAGTTACCGTATATGTTTTAGTGGCACGCTTTCCATTAGTGTCCACGAACGTTTGTTCCACCTCAATGGGAACAATTTGCTCTTGAAATCTATTTTCAGCTTGTGCTCTTAGTGCTTTCATATGAGAATTATATGCAAACTCATCTTGGTCTTCACGAGAGACCTTAAATTGATTTGCAACTGCTTCTGCAGTATTTCCCATGCCCCAATAGTAGTCTTCATGACCTGCTTTTACAATAGCATCGTAATTTAATTCTGGTTTAAACCCTGTCATTGGAACAGCGCTCATACTTTCCGCACCACCGGCAATAATACAATCTGCCATTCCAGCTTGAATTTTTGCTGTGGCAATACCAATGGTTTCAATTCCAGAGGAACAAAATCGGTTAACCGTAACTCCGGGAACATCTACAGAGTCTAATCCCATTAAAGAAATTAAACGTGCCATATTCAAGCCTTGAGAGCCTTCGGGCATGGCATTACCCACAATTACGTCATCAATTCTTGATGTATCAAGTTGAGGTAGTTCACTCATCATGTGTTGAATGGTTTCAGCAGCCAATTCATCAGTTCTTTTAAATCGGAATACTCCTTTAGGAGCTTTACCAACCGCTGTTCTATATGCTTTTACAATATATGCTTGTTTCATCTTTAATTTATAGAATTGAGTATTGAGTTATTAGTATTGAGATTTATAGTTTTTGTTGAAATAAATAATTCATTTTCTGAATTTCAATACAAATTTCAATTACTGGTTGTACTTTTTCTTTAGTTATTAAATTTAATTCAGTTAATAAAATGGGCTGCGTTTGAAGTTCATATGCTGAACCATTAGCAATGCTAAAAAAATATTTAAATTCTTTATTTGAATTTCTTCCAGCACCTTCTGCAATATTTGAAGGTATTGAAACAGAACTTCGTTTTGTTTGAGAGTTTAATCCATATTTTTCATCAGAAGGTAAATCGGAAGCAAGTAAATAGACAGATTTAGTCAAATCTATTGACTTCTTCCAAATTTTTAATTCATCTACTTTATGCATATCTAATTACTAATTATCTCATATCTCAATTCTACGCAATTAATTGCGCAAAGGTTTACCAGTTTTTAACATGTGCTGGATGCGTTCTAATGTTTTACGCTCTGTACACAAACTTAAAAAAGCTTCTCTTTCAAGATCTAGTAAGTATTGTTCATTAACTAAAGTTGGTTCAGATAATTCACCTCCAGCCATCACATAGGCTAATTTGTTGGCAATTTTATGGTCATGTGCACTAATATAATTACTGGCTTCCATCGCGTCGGTACCTACCAAAAACATACTTAGCGCTTGCTTGCCAAGAACTTTTATGTCTTTACGTTTAACAGGTTGTGTATAACCAGCATTTGCCATTAATTTTGCATGGGCTTTTGCAACAGCAATCTGTCTGTCTTTATTTACTATTACCACATCTTTTCCTTTTTGAAGTATTCCGAAATCAAATGCTTCATAAGCTGAAGTTGCTACCTTTGCCATCCCTATGGTCAAGAAGTATTCCTGAAGAATATTTAATTCTACATCACCTTTTCTAAATAAGTCTTGAGCTCTCAATGCCATTTCTTTAGAGCCCCCACCTCCAGGGATTACGCCGACGCCAAATTCTACTAAACCTATATATGTTTCGGCTGCTGCTACAACCTTATCGGCGTGCATTGACAATTCGCAGCCTCCACCTAAGGTCATTCCATGAGGAGCAGCAATGGTAGGAATAGAGGAGTAGCGCATGCGCATCATGGTATCTTGAAAGTATTTAATAGCCATATTTAGCTCGTCATATTCTTGCTCTACGGCCATCATGAATATCATTCCTATATTGGCACCAACAGAGAAATTTGCACCTTGGTTACCAACAACCAACCCATCAAAATCTTTTTCGGCTAAATCAACTGCTTTATTTAATCCTGCTAAAACGTCTCCACCAATGGTGTTCATTTTAGATTGAAATTCACAGTTTAGGATACCATCTCCCAAATCTTCAATGACAACACCCGAGTTTTTGAAAACCTCATTTGATTTTCTGATGTTATCAAGAATTATAAATGAATCTTGTCCAGGAATTTTTTCTTGTAATTTCTTAGGGATGTCATAAGCAAATGTTGCTCCATTTTTAACGGTATAGAAAGATGAAATTCCAGAAGCCAACATTTCTGTTACCCAAACAGCTGGAGTTTTACCTTCAGCTTTCATTATTTCAATTCCCTTTTTAACACCAATGGCATCCCAAATTTGGAATGGGCCATGTTCCCAACCAAAACCAGCTTTCATGGCATCATCAATCTTATATAGTTGATCCGTTATTTCAGGAATTCTATTTGAAACGTAAGCAAACATTGCTGCAAAATTCTTTCGATAGAATTCTCCCGCTTTATCTTTTCCTGAAGCTAAAACTTTAAATCGATCTACAACTTTATCTATAGTTTTGGTCAATTCTAGTGTCGCGAACGATGCTCTCTTTTTTGACCGATATTCTAATGTTTCTAAATCAAGCGTTAAAATTTCTTTTGTCCCTTGTTTTGAAACCGATTTTTTATAAAACCCTTGTCCTGTTTTACTTCCAAGCCAATTGTTATCTACCATTGTTTTTATAAAATCAGGCAATTGAAACAATTCATGCGCTTCATCCTTTGGACAATTGTCATGTATACCATTGGCAACATGCACTAAAGTGTCCAATCCAACCACATCTACTGTTCTGAAGGTTGCAGATTTTGGACGACCAATTATAGGCCCCGTTAATTTATCTACTTCTTCAACGGTTAAACCAAGTTCTTTTACTTGATGAAATAAGGATTGAATTCCGAAGATTCCAATTCTGTTTCCAATAAAAGCAGGAGTATCTTTCGCAATTACTGATGTTTTACCGAGAAATTGTTCACCATAACCATTTAAGAATTCTAAAATACTGGAATCAGTTTTTGGTCCAGGAATAATTTCAAATAATTTCAAGTAACGGGCCGGGTTGAAAAAGTGTGTTCCACAGAAATGCTTCTGAAAATCTTCACTACGCCCTTCACTCATAAACTTAATAGGAATCCCAGAAGTATTTGATGTAATTAGCGTACCCGGAGTTCTGTGCTTTTCAAGATTCTCGAAAACTATCTTTTTAATATCAAGACGCTCAACAACTACTTCAATTATCCAGTCTACATCTTTTACTTTGGCAATATCATCTTCTAAATTCCCTGTCGTAATCCTATTTGCAAATTCTTGACTGTAAATAGGAGAGGGTTTGGATTTTAAAGCATTCTTTAAAGAGTCATTTACCAATCGGTTTCTTACTAATTTATCTTCCAGAGATAAGTTTTTTGACTTTTCAACATCTGTAAGTTCCCTAGGAACGATATCTAACAGTAATACGTCCACACCAATGTTTGCAAAATGACAAGCAATACCGCTTCCCATAATTCCTGAGCCTATTACCGCAACTTTTTTAATTCTTCGCTTACTCATTATTTATTTTGATAATTATCTTTTTGGTTATATATCCTTTTGTTTGACACCAATTCATTTATTATTTCTGCAACTTCATAAAAATTGCTTAGTTTTTCTTCAGAAATATGTTTGCGTACTACGTCATTAAAGATTAAAACGCGATCTCTTGAATACTCTCTTTTTTCTCTTCCAAAATCTGTAAGGTGGATTAATACACCTCTACCATCGTTTGGGTTAGGTCTTCTTTCTATTAAACCTTGCATTTCCATGGATTTTAAAATTCTAGAAAGACTAGTTGCTTCCATTCCCATTTTGGGTCCCAACGAGGTCGATGGTGTCCCTTCTTCTGGATCGATACTTAATAATGTAAAACCTGTGGCCATGGTACTATCAAACTTAGAAGCCTCTTCGTTGTACATCTTATTTACTGATAGCCAAGTAGTTCTGAGTACATAATCAATCGTTTTGTCTTTCATACAGTTTGTAGCTTGTTGTCAAATATACAAAAATATACTATGCACGCATAGTAAATAAATTATTTTTAATAAACATTGGCCATAAAAAAAACGCCTCAACTGAGGCGTTTTTAAATATTAATAAGAGATAAGTAATATTATTCTGATTGACCGCCTACCTTGCCGTTTACCATTCCAATTACTGCACCAATGATAGTAGTCATTACAACGCCGATGACAACATCTAAAGCGAACATTTGAAAAGTAGCTTCGGAATTCATAGCCATATTAAAGAAATTAAGAAATAAACCCACAAACAGCCCGATTATAGCTCCAGCTTTAGCGCCTGTTGCGGCAGTTGAAATTTGAGCCCATTGTGTATAAATGTAAGCGACAAATAAACCAAATGTAATACAGCCTAAAAATATCATTAGCATTGTAAGATTGTTCTCTTCAGGTTGTGGAAAAGAATCTTTAAATATAATTCCATAAAAAAGCCATCCCAAAAGGAAATCCACAATACCTCCAACAATTCCAGCAATTAAAAAGTTTTTTGTTTTCATAATGTTAGTTTTATTAATTAGTTGGTAATAAATGTATTAAAAAAAATATACAATTTATAATTAGACGCCATTAAGGTGTAATCGAGTCAACATTTTCCTAATTATGATATTCAAGTTATATTGTGACGGGTCTATATATTTTCTCGATAAGCTCTTTATATTTTTCTTTAATAACCTTACGTTTCATTTTCATAGTAGGAGTAAGATGCCCTGCATCTATGGACCAAACATCTGGTGTGAGCTCGAATTTTTTAATTTGCTCCCAATTACCAAATTTCTCGTTGGCTTTGCTGACTTCTTTTTCTATTCTTTTTAGGATAATTTCTGAAGTACATATAGATACATAATCTTTTTGCACATCTTTTTCTTTACGATTAATCCAATCATTTATAAATTCAAAATTTGGTTGTATCAATGCTGCTGGCATTTTTTCGCCTTCACCAATAACCATAATTTGTTCAATAAATCGGGATTGTTTTAGTTGGTTTTCTAGTAAAGATGGTACAACATATTTCCCCCCTGAAGTTTTGAACATATCTTTTTTGCGGTCCGTAATTTTTAGAAAACCATCTCCACAAATTTCACCAATATCTCCAGTATGAAAATAGTCGCCGGTCATAACTTCAGCCGTTTTTTTAGGGTCTTTAAAATAACCCTTCATGACATTTGGTCCTTTAACTAAAATCTCACCATCGTTAGCAATCTTTACTTCAACGTTATCAATTATCCTTCCTACCGTTCCAATCCTGAAACCACCATTTCTCTGATCATTAACAGATACCACAGGAGAGGTTTCTGTAAGTCCATACCCTTCCATTATAGGCATTCCTGCCGCAGCAAAAACTCGAGTAAGCCTTGGTTGTAAGGCAGCACTCCCAGAAACCATAAGATCGAGATTTCCACCAAGACCCTCTTTCCATTTGCTAAAAATTAATTTTCTGGCAATAGCCAGTTGTTTTTCATACCACCAACCATTTTTACCATAAGGTTCAAATTTTAATCCAATTTTTATTGCCCAGAAGAATAACATTTTTTTAATTCCTGATAAGTCAGTGCCTTTGGCAACAATTTTGTCAAATACCTTTTCGTACAAACGAGGCACAGCGGTCATAACATTGGGCTTTATCTCCTTTAAATTCTCACTCATTTGTTCAATGGATTCAGCAAAATAAATCTCCACACCACAATATTGATACAAGTATAATATCATACGTTCAAAAACATGGCACACTGGCAGGAAGCTTAGAGCTTTTGATTCTCCATTTGCAAATGGCACACGCTTTTCGCTGTCAAGAACATTAGATACGAGATTATCATGGGATAACATAACACCTTTTGGTTTTCCAGTAGTACCTGAGGTATAAATTAAGGTAGCTAAATCGTTAGGATTTACATTTGCTTTTCGGTCCTCAACAACATTTTGGTTGCTTTCATCTTCACCTAATTTTAAAACATCTGTCCAATTATTTTGGTCATTAATATCATCGAATGAATATATCCCTTTAAGCTTTGTTTGATTTTTAATTTGATTGAGCTTCTCTAAAACACTCTCATCAGAAACAAAACAATATGAAGCTTCAGAATGATTCAATATATAATCGTAGTCTTCTTTAGATATGGTCGGGTATATAGGTACATTTTGAGCTCCAATTTGTAAAACACCAATATCAACTACATTCCATTCGGTCCTATTGGTAGACGAGATTACTGCAATCTTATCGTTGGCTTTTACTCCCAATTTTAACAACCCTCGACTTATAGCATTGGCTTGATTGATATACTCTTGTGAAGATAAAGATTTCCATTCGCCATTATATTTAGTTGTTAGTGCCTTTTCTAGATTGTATGATTCTAATTGATAATATGGGAAATCAAAAATTCTTGTTACTTCTGTCATTACTTTCTTAGGAGTTTGTAGTGTTGCAAATTATGAAATTAAAAGTGAATTTCAAATGTGGTATAAAATATGGATTTCTTTAAGTTTCTTTTGGTCATATAAAGCGAATTGATTTAATGTAGCGCAAATCAAATTTATAAACCAATACCAAAATCCAAAAACATATATTATATGATTTAAGTCATTGAATTCAAACTTTATACTTTCTAATTTTAACCCCAAATAGTTAGAAAATTTAGGATTATGGAAATACTAGAAGAAGTGAAGACCCGCGTGTATAAATTCGGGGATAAAACAGCCGATGGTAACAGTAAAATGAAAAATCTTTTGGGAGGTAAGGGAGCAAACCTAGCGGAAATGAGTTTATTAGGTATTCCAGTTCCCCCAGGATTTACAATCACTACAGAGGCTTGTACAGAATATAATTTATTAGGGAAAGACACTGTTGTTGAAATGATTAAAGCTGAAGTTGAAGAAGGCATTAAGAATGTCGAAACAATAATGGGGACAACTTTTGGAGATAAAGACAATCCATTGCTGGTATCAGTGCGTTCGGGAGCCAGAGTCTCAATGCCAGGAATGATGGATACCGTTTTAAACTTAGGTTTAAATGATGAAGTAGTTTTAGGATTAGCAAAAAAATCAGGAAACGAACGTTTTGCATGGGATTCATATAGACGTTTTATTCAAATGTATGGTGATGTAGTTTTGGGGATGAAACCAGAATCAAAAGAAGATATTGATCCTTTTGAAGAAATTATGGAAGCCTTAAAACATAAACGAGAAATTGAATTAGATACTGAGTTTTCTATTCAGGATTTAAAAGATTTAGTTTACGATTTTAAAGAAGCGGTAAAAAAACGTACTGGTCATGATTTCCCAACAAATCCTTGGGATCAGTTATGGGGTGCTGTTATCGCCGTATTTAATAGTTGGAATGGTGATAGAGCTATTTATTATAGAAATATGAATGGTTATCCAGAGGAATGGGGAACTGCCGTGAATGTTCAAGCCATGGTTTATGGAAATATGGGTGATAATTCGGGTACAGGTGTTTGTTTTACTCGTGATGCTGGTACTGGTGAAAATGTCTTTAATGGAGAATATTTAATTGATGCTCAAGGAGAAGATGTGGTAGCAGGTGTTAGAACGCCTCAACAAATAACGAAACTGGGTTCTGAAAGATGGGCCGTATTAGCAAAGATAGAAGAAGCCGATAGAGCTAAAAACTATCCATCTCTTGAAGAACTGATGCCTTCTATTTATGAAGAACTAGATGAATATCAGAAAAAATTAGAATTGCATTATAGAGATATGCAGGACATGGAGTTTACTATGCAAGATGGTAAACTTTGGATTCTTCAAACGCGTAACGGTAAGCGTACAGGGTCTGCCATGGTTAAAATAGCTATGGAAATGCTTAAAGAAGGTTTAATTGATGAAAAAGAAGCTTTACTGAGTATTGAGCCTAATAAGTTGGACGAATTACTACACCCTGTTTTTAATAAAAAGGCCTTGAAAAGTGCAAATATTATTGCCCAAGGATTACCAGCATCTCCAGGAGCTGCTACTGGTAAAATTGTATTCTTTGCTGATGAAGCGAATAAATATAAGCACAGTATTTTGGTAAGAATTGAAACTTCTCCTGAAGATTTAGAAGGGATGAATATTGCGAAAGGTATTTTAACCGCTCGCGGTGGCATGACCTCTCATGCAGCAGTAGTTGCTCGTGGTATGGGTAAATGTTGTGTATCTGGTGCAGGAGCTTTAAAAATTAATTATAAAAATAGAACCTTAACCGTTGATGGTCATGAATATCACGAAGGTGATTGGATTTCATTAAATGGTTCTACTGGAAATATTATTGAAGGTAAAGTTGCAACAAGCGAGCCAGAGTTAAGTGGTGAATTTGCTGAAATTATGGAATTGTCTAACAAATATGCAATCATGCAAGTTAGAACCAATGCCGACACCCCAAAAGATGCGCTTGTGGCTGTTAAATTTGGTGCGCAGGGTATTGGATTAACCAGAACAGAACATATGTTCTTTGAAGTTGATCGTATTAAAGCCATGCGTGAAATGATTTTAGCCGATACTGTTAAAGGCAGAAAAGAGGCTTTAAAAGAATTGTTACCAATGCAGCGTTCAGATTTTGAAGGAATATTTGAAGCTATGGCTGGACTTCCTGTAACTGTGCGATTATTAGATCCACCATTACATGAATTTGTGCCCCATCAATTAGAAACTCAAAGAAAATTGGCTGAAGACATGCATGTTTCATTAGAGTATGTTAAATCTAAGGTGGCTGAATTAGAAGAATTTAACCCAATGTTGGGTCATAGAGGTTGTAGATTGGGAATTACTTATCCAGAGATCACTGAAATGCAGGCAAGAGCTATTATTGAAGCTGCGTTAAATCTAAAAGAAAGAGGTATTGAAGCCAAGCCAGAGATTATGGTACCTCTTATAGGTACGGTTGCTGAGTTTGAAAGTCAAGAAGCTATTATTAGGGCTACTGCTAACAAAGTTTTTGAAGAAAGAAACGATACTGTTGATTATTTGGTTGGAACGATGATTGAAATTCCAAGAGCAGCCCTAACAGCAGATTTAATTGCTAATAAAGCGGAGTTCTTCTCTTTTGGAACGAACGATTTAACACAAATGACATTTGGATATTCTCGCGACGATGCTGGAAAGTTCCTGCCAATTTATATTGAAAAGGGCATTTTAAAAGTGGATCCTTTTGAGGTTTTAGACCAAGAAGGTGTGGGACAATTAATAAAAATGGGAACAGAAAGAGGCCGGAATATAAAACCAAATTTAAAAGTGGGTATTTGCGGTGAGCATGGCGGTGAGCCGAGTTCAGTAGAATTCTGTTATAAAATAGGAATGGATTATGTAAGTTGCTCGCCATTTAGAGTGCCAATTGCAAGAGTAGTGTCTGCACAGGCCGCTATAAAGGCGACTACATAAATAGTGGATTTTTAACTAAAGAGCCGAAGTAAAACTAATTACTTCGGCTTTTATTATTTTGAAAAATGATTTAATTATTTAATATTCTCAATCCATAATCTGGCATTCACAAATGCATCTAACCAAGGCGAAACGTCATCTTTTCTAACTTCAGGATAGTGTGCCCAGTTCCATTGAAATGTTGACCGCTCAATATGTGGCATGGTTACTAAATGTCTTCCTGTTTTATCGCACATCATAGCTGTATTAAAATCAGAACCATTGGGATTGTGAGGATACGCTTCATATCCATATTTTGCTACAATATGATATTGGTCTTCAGTATAAGGCAAATCAAACTTTCCTTCGCCATGGCTAATCCATACTCCTAAAGTTGAACCCGATAATGTCGAAAGCATTACAGAATTGTTTTCTTGAATATTAACAGATGTAAAGGCGCTCTCGTGTTTATGGGAATCATTATAAGTCATTTTACCATGAATTTCATGTTCTGGATTTATTTCTTCTAATTCCATAAATAATTGGCATCCATTACAAATTCCTACAGATAATGTGTCTTCTCTTTTGAAGAAATCCTGAATCACTTTGTTCGCTTTTTCATTGTATTTAATAGCTCCTGCCCAGCCTTTAGCGGACCCCAAAACGTCACTATTACTAAAGCCACCTACAGCTCCTAAAAACTGAATATCTTCTAAAGTTTCACGTCCAGAAATTAAATCGGTCATATGAACATCTTTTACATCAAAACCGGCGAGACACATTGCATTTGCCATTTCACGCTCACTATTGCTTCCCTTTTCTCTGAGAATCGCTGCTTTTGGTCTTTGCTTTATTTTGTCAATTATAGGAAGTTTACCAGTAAACTGTTTTGGAAACGTATATTTTAAAGGCTGATTTTTGTAATTATTGAATCTATCCTTGGCTAAATCATTAGCAGTTTGTTTTTGGTCAAGTAAAAAGGAAGTTTTATACCACATATCGCGCAAACGAGATACCGTCATAGTAAATACTTCATTTCCATTAATGACGGAGAGTACATCACTTTCCGTTACTTTTCCAATTTTATAAAATTCAATGTTAGCTTCTGTTAATTGAGCTTCTATTGAAGCGTCTTTCGCCTGGATTACGATACCTGCATTTTCAGCGAATAATATTTTAAATGAATCTTTTTCTCCTAAGGAGGTAATGTCTAATTCTGCTCCAAGGTCATTATCTGCAAAGCACATTTCTAATAGTGTTGTAATCAAACCACCAGAAGCCACATCGTGACCGGCAACAATTTTACTATCACAAATTAATTGTTGAACAGTATCGAAAACGGTTTTTACAAAACTCGCATTTTTAACATTTGGAGCATCATTACCTATTCTATTCAAGATTTGAGCAAATGAACTTCCACCAAGTTTAAAATCGTCTTGAGATATGTTAATATAATAGATGTTTCCTCCATTTCTTTTGAAAACAGGATCAACAATATTAGCAACATCATTACAGTTTCCAGCAGCCGAAATAATAACTGTACCTGGAGAAATAACCTCTTCATTAGGATATTTCTGCTTCATAGAAAGAGAATCTTTTCCAGTTGGTACGTTTATGCCTAAGTCAATTGCAAATTCTGAAATTGCTTTAACAGCTTCATATAGACGCGCATCTTCACCTTCATTTTTACAAGGCCACATCCAGTTTGCAGATAATGATACCGATTTTAAACCCTCCTTTAGAGGTGCCCAAATTATATTAGTTAAGGCTTCGGTAATGCTATTTCTGCTTCCGGCAACTGGATTTATCAAACCAGAAATAGGGGAGTGCCCAATTGAGGTTGCTATACCTTCTTTACCTCTATAATCCAATGCCATTACACCTACATTGTTTAATGGCAATTGTAGTGGTCCAGCACATTGTTGTTTGGCAACTTTACCACCTACACAACGGTCTACTTTATTGGTTAGCCAATCTTTACAGGCTACCGCCTCCAATTGTAAGACTTGGTTCAAGTAATCGTAAAATTTATCTGAATTATAACTTAAATCACTATAGTTACGTTTAGTCGTTGTATCTGTCATGATTGTTTTTGGAGAACTACCAAACATATCTTCCATGGCCAAATCCATGGGTTTGTTACCTTTAGTTTTCGACTGAAATGTAAATCTATCATCTCCCGTAACATAGCCAACGGTATACATTGGTGAGCGTTCACGGTCAGCAATTTTATGGAGTATTTCTAGGTGTTTTTCTCCAATAACCAATCCCATACGTTCTTGAGATTCGTTACCGATTAATTCTTTGTCGGATAAGGTTGGATCTCCTATCGGGAGTTTGTCCAAATCAATAATTCCCCCTGCATCTTCTACCAATTCAGACAAACAATTTAAATGTCCCCCGGCACCATGATCATGAATGGATACAATAAAATTTTCCTCACTTTCAACCATGCCCCGAATTGCATTTGCAGCGCGTTTTTGCATTTCTGGGTTAGAACGTTGTACCGCATTTAATTCAATGCCTGAAGCAAATTCTCCAGTGTCTGCTGAGGACACCGCTGCGCCTCCCATTCCTATTCTGTAATTTTCACCGCCAAGAATGACTATTTTGTCGCCAGCTTTTGGAGTATCTTTTAGGGCTTGTTCTGCTTTGCCATAACCAATACCACCAGCTTGCATAATAACCTTATCGTAACCAAGCATTCTGGAATCTTCATTATGCTCAAAGGTAAGTACAGAACCACAAATTAGGGGTTGTCCAAATTTGTTACCAAAATCTGAAGCGCCGTTTGATGCTTTTATTAAAATATCCATTGGTGTTTGATATAACCAATTACGTTCTGGGAATGCTTTTTCCCAAAGTCTGTTTTTCTCTAATCGAGAATATGAGGTCATGTAAACCGCTGTTCCAGCCAATGGTAATGATCCTTTTCCTCCAGCAAGTCTATCCCTAATCTCACCACCAGAACCTGTAGCAGCGCCATTAAAAGGCTCAACGGTTGTTGGGAAGTTATGTGTTTCCGCTTTTAGGGATATAACTGAATCAAAATTTTCAGTTTTATAGTAATCTGGAATGTCAGCGCGTTTTGGGGCAAACTGTTCCACTTTTGGACCTTTAATAAATGCTACATTATCTTTATATGCAGAAATGATATCGTTATGATTTTGTTTTGACGTTTCTTTGATGAGTTTAAACAATGAAGTTGGTTTTTCTTCGCCATCAATTACAAATGTTCCGTTAAATATTTTATGTCTACAATGCTCACTATTTACTTGTGAAAATCCGAAAACCTCAGAGTCGGTTAAAGGACGTCCAATTTTTTTTGAAACCCCTTCTAAATAATCAACTTCTTCATCACTTAAGGATAAGCCTTCTTGCTGATTGTAAGCGGAGATATCTTCAATATTAAGAATAGGTTCTGGTTGAATATCAATTGTAAAAGAGTCTTGACTAAGACCGTTGAATTTCTCAGAAATCATTGGATCAAAATCAAAGAACTCTGGAGACACCGCTTTAAATTCTTCAATCCTTTTTATCCCAGAAACACCCATGTTTTCTGTAATTTCAACAGCGTTGGTACTCCAAGGGGTTATCATAGCTGCTCTCGGACCAACAAAAAAAGCATCTAAAGATGCTTGTTCTATTTTTGGTTGGTTGCCAAACAGCCAGTTAAGTTTTGAGATGGTTTCGGTTGATAATTCTTCTACTGTTTGTACAACAAATATTTTGCTGTTTACGTTTCCAAAGAAGTGGATCATTATGTGTTAATTTGTGTTGTGTTTATCGAAATGCAAATTTACACTTTTTTTGCATTATGCTCTGATTTTTTAGAGAAAGGAAAAGCGGTTATTAACAGTATTTTCAACAAGTGTTTTTGCTTGACAAATTTTCTAAAAATACTTCCTCAAAATAGAAACAACGGAGGCATAGTAAGAAGACCCAAATAAATTTAAGTGAACAAGCAAATAATAAAGTTGGTATATTTCAATTATAGAAGCAGTATTGGAATCCTGTGGAAATTTACTGTGGTAGGCATTATAAAAATCCTCTCCAAAGCCACTAAATAATTTAGTCATAGCAATATCCACTTCACTATGACCAAAATAAATAGATGGATCAATTAAGTAAGGTATTCCATTTTTGGAAATTAAATAATTACCACTCCATAAATCACCATGTAATAATGAGGGTTTTATATCTGTAAAAAGCGGTTTTAAAGTATTGCTTATTTGGTTTTTGGTTGGGCATTCGGTTTTAGAAAGTAACTGTTTTTGATTTGCTAATTGCAGTTGTGGAACTAATCGTTGTAATGTATAAAAATCTACCCACGAAGTGTTTGTTGCATTGCTTTGTGGCAAACTCCCAATAAAATTGTCTTGATTTAATCCAAAATATTCAGAAGTATATGCATGAAGTTCGGCCAGTTTTAAGCCCAAATTCTTAAAATCTACAGGAGAAGGCGATTTACTTTCAATAAATTCCATGAGTAAAAAAGCTGAATCTTTGTAAATATCACATGCCAATACTTTTGGTGTTTTGATGGTATTTGTTTTTCCAATTAATTCAAGTCCATAGGCTTCTGCTTGAAACATTTCTGCGGCATTCTTGTTGGTGTATAGTTTTAAAAAGAAGGAATTGATTTGAGTGTCAATTTTAAAGGCAGTTGAAATATCTCCGCCATGAACAGATGAAACTTTTGTTATAGTTTCGTTTAGAATTTTTGATAGATGTGCTCTTAAATCAATAGTCATGATTTAAAAATAAGAAAGAATGTCTAAATGTACATTATGCTTTCCGCTCCAAAAGCGCCATATAGAACCCGTCGTATCCAGATTTATGAGCTAATACTTTTTTGTCTTTTACAAAATCAAAATCTTTACCAGCTTCAGATTTTAAGAATGTTTCAACTTGCTTTTGGTTTTCAGAAGGTAAAACAGAACAGGTTGCGTAAACTATTTTACCACCCGATTTCAACATTTTAGAATACTGTTGCAAAATACTTTGTTGCGTTTCTTTTATCCTATCAATAAATTCTGGTTCTAATTTCCATTTAGAATCTGGGTTTCTACGCAAGACGCCTAGACCAGAACAAGGTGCATCAATAAGCACCCGATCGGCTTTACCATACAATTTTTTTATGGGCTTTGTAGATTCAATAACCTTTAATTCTATATTATGAGCACCGTTACGTCTTGCCCTAACCTTTAGTTTTTTAAGCTTACTCTCGTAAATATCCATAGCAATAAGCTGTCCTTTATTTTCCATAAGGCAGGCTAAATGCAAGGTTTTTCCTCCTGCACCAGCACAAGTATCTACGACTTTCATACCTGGTTTTACATCTAGATAATCTGCAACGAGTTGAGAAGATGCATCCTGGACCTCAAACCAACCGTCTTTAAAAGCTTCTGTAATAAATACATTAGATCGCTCCACCAATTTGAGAGCAGAAGGATGATTAGGTAAAAACTCAGTTTCAATATCTTCAGACTGCAACTTTAGCTGTAAATCTTTTTTATTGGTTTTTAGGGTGTTTACGCGCAGTATGACTTCGGCTTGTTTATTTAGAGCGGCTAATTCTTCGGTCCATACTTTATCACCAAGTTCCTTGGCCCCAATCTCATCAATCCAATCAGGCACAGATTCACGAAACTTTCGTTCGTTTGAGAGTTCATCAAAACGTCCTTTGATTTTACGAGTTGGCGTATTTTCAAAATATTTCCAATCGGGAAGTTTTATACCTTTTAGCGTAGCCCAAACAGCAAACAAACGCCAAGCTTCATCTCTGCTAAAAGGTTCTTTGACGCCAGCTATTTCGGCGTAAAGACGCTTCCAGCGTACAATATCATAAGTGGTTTCTGCAACAAAGCCACGGTCACGACTACCCCAACGTTTATCCCGTTTTAAGAGTTGTTGGATAACTTTATCTGCATAGTCACCTTCATTGAATATTAATAGTAACCCGTCAATAATGGCAAAGCATAAATTTTTGTGTAGTCGCATTTTAAATAAATAAGGCTGCAAAGGTAAAGTATTAGCAGCAAAATGATTAATAAATCATATTTAAATTAAACCTTTTGAATTTATGAAAGTCAAAGCAAGAAACTACTGATATGAAAATCCTTAAATTTTTGCAATTTTTAATTCTTATTCTGATTATTGCTCTTATTTCGTGTTCAAGCTCAGATGATACTGTAGCAATTACAATTGAAAACGATGAAATCTCAAACCAAGAAACAAATTATGATATTTCTAGGATACTTTCAAAATTTGAAGGCACAGGATTGTCTTATGCCATTAATGGAAATACAGTAACATTCACAACCCAAGATTTACCAAATCATACAAGTCCATATTGGTCAACAAATAATGACTTATACCAAGCATATAATGGAACTAATTCTAGCTGGAATCAAAACCCAAATGAAATTAGCGCTCAAAATATTGTATTAACCATTTCATTAAACCCAGCTGAAGCTTCGAACAAACAAGCTACTAGTTTAGGACCTATAGGTATTTCTAGAAATGGAGTTGTATTTTTTAATCAATATGCTGGCCCCAATCAACCTTTGACAAACGAAATAGATTCTTTTGATCAATGGTTAGGTCACCCTCAACAGACCGGTCAATACCATTATCATGTCGAGCCAACCTATCTTACTCAACAATTTGGAGAGGATGCTTTTTTGGGTTTGCTGTCCGATGGATTTCTTGTTTACGGACCACTTGAGAATGGCGTTAAGATTACATCTTTAGATTTAGATAATTACCATGGCCATACTTCGGCTACAGCAGATTTTCCAGAGGGTATATATCATTATCACGTCACTGCTGATGACCCATATATTAATGGAAATGGATATTTTGGAACACCAGGAAATATAACGAATTAGTTGAATTATTTTAATCGATATATAATCTTTTTGATATGCATTTTGACGTCATGTCAACAAGCAAAAGGCACTATTGTTGTCTTGGTCAATGATTCAAATTTAAAATTGGAAAATGGAGTTTTATTTTACAATAATTCCAAGTTTTCAGGTTCTATTGAATGGTATCACGATAATTCAGAAAAATTAAAATCCAGTGCAAATTATAAACTTGGTAGCAAACATGGTATAGAAACGTTTTGGTATAAAAATGATTCTGTTGCAGCAAAACGATTTTACACAAAAGGATTAAAAACAGGAACTCATGAAGCTTCGTGGCCTAATGGAAACAGGAAATTTGTATATCATTTTAATGAAAAAGGGGAGTATCACGGCAACATAAAAGAATGGTACAAAACAGGAAATGTTTTTAGAGATTTTAATTATGTTAATGGAAAAGAAGTTGGCAGTCAAAGATTATGGTATCAAAATAGAAAGATAAAGGCCAACTATGTAGTTGTTAATGGAGAACGATTTGGTTTAATTGGCTTAAAAAAATGTTATAGAGTTTCTTTAAATAGTGATGAAATCAGATAAAATAATTTCAAAGAATCATATATTATGAAATATGCCATTTTAATTTTTGTGGTCTTTATTATATCATCTTGTAAAAACAAAAGGGATGACACTGCAGCAATTACTAAACTTCCATATTTTAATTCAGGGGAGTTTACACCGGAATGGGACCGAGGGGTACATAAAATACCAAGCTTTTCTTTTGTCAATCAAAATGGAGCTATTGTTACAAATGAAACTTATCAAGGAAAAATTTATGTGGCCGATTTCTTTTTTACGACATGTCCTGGGATTTGTCCTAAACTCACAAAAAACATGAAAACCCTGCAAGACGTGTATAAGGATGATAATGATATAAAGTTATTATCACATACAGTTATGCCTTGGAAAGATTCCGTACCAGTATTAAAAGACTATGCCATTAGAAACAACGTAAATAGTGAACAGTGGAATTTGGTAACTGGCGATAAAAAAGGACTCTATAATATTGCTAGAAATGGATATTTTGCAGATGAAGACTTTAAAAAGACTCAAGATGAATCAGAATTTATACATACCGAGAATTTTATTTTAATAGACCAAAAAGGATTCATAAGAGGAGTTTACAATGGGACTATTGAGTTGGACGTTCAGCGACTAAGGCGTCATATAGAGATTTTAAAGAATAATAGATAAGTTTTGATTGGTTGATTTAGTTTAAAAGCTTCGTGGTGGTTCGCGAAGCTTTCCTATTTTTACAGAAATTTAGATTTATGAAGAATTTTATTCTACTTGTGTCAACTGCCGGATTATTCTTTTGTTGTGGAAAAAAGGAAGTATTAAAACTCAGGGATATTTATGATGTTAAAATAGAAACTATACTGCAAGATTCTACGTTAAGCATTAGGGCAATCGAGTTGTTAAACGATGGCAGCTTGGCTTTTGCTGCGAACAATAACACTTTTGGGCTTTACAATCCTAAAAAGAATACTTGGAATATTTCTAAACAAGGACACGATACATTAAACATTCAGTTTAGAGCCGTTGCACACACCTCTACAGACTTCTTTATGCTGAGTATTAGCAATCCGGCTTTACTGTATAAAACAGGTGATAATGGAAAAATGGAATTGGTTTATAAAGAAGAACATGAAAAAGTGTTTTATGATGCTATGGATTTCTGGAACGATCTAGAAGGGCTTGCTATTGGTGATTCTATTGATGGTTGCATCAGTATCATCATTACACGAGATGGCGGGAAAACATGGACTAAACTTTCTTGTGACGATTTACCAAAAGCTCAAGATGGAGAAGGCGCATTTGCAGCCAGTAATACCAATATTGCAATTGTTGGAAATAAAACATGGGTCGCTACCACATCAGGAAGAGTTTATTATTCTGAAGATAAAGGAATATCGTGGGACGTAGTAGAAACCCCAATAGTTAAAGAAAAAGATACAGAAGGTATTTATTCTATTGATTTTTATGATGAATTATATGGATTTGCAATTGGTGGTGATTACACCAAACCAGAAGGTAACGCGGCCAATAAAATTATAACTACAGATGGTGGCAAAACATGGGACTTAGTTGCTCAAAACCAAACTCCAAATTTTAGAAGTTGTGTACAGTATTTCCCAAATAGAGAAGGACAGGAGTTGGTGGCTTCAGGGTTTAAAGGGATTGATTACAGCAATGATGGAGGATATCAATGGAAACACATTAGTGACGAAGGGTTTTATACGATAAGGTTTTTAAATGATAGTATTGCTTTTGCAGCAGGCAAAGGTAGAATTAGCAAACTCACTTTTAAGAAATAAAAAAGAGAGGCTAAATGCTCCTCTTTTTTTTTATGGATTGTTTTTATTCATACGTTGACGCTGGTTTTTAAAGCGATCTAACATTTTTCTATTAAAATCATCTTCTGCGGCTTTAAGCAAAATTATCTTTTTTGAAGAAATAACGTTTCTTAATTTTTCTACCAATTCAGTTCTTGCCGTGTGCAAACTGTTTTCGGCATCCATGAATTGATTTAATAGGTTATTTGCTTTTTCATCAGACATCGTTTCTATACCTTGTCTTAACTCTTGACGTATGTTACGTATATCTTGAAATTTAATTTTGGTCGTTTTTTCATCAAAAGCATTATAGATGGGCCAAAATTTTTGTGCTTCTACTTCGGTCAAACTTAATTTTTCAGTAATGAAAGCAATCTTAAGTGCTTTAATTTTTTCATGCCGTTCACCTCTGTTTTGCTGAGCGTACGAACCTATTGTGATTAACGCGATTAAAAAAGGGAGTAATCGTTTCATAATATATTATTCAATTAATAAATCTTCAATAGTTGTGTTTTCTAAAATATAAGTTTCTAGGGACCCATCCATAATATCGCTTTCAATAAAAATGTCTTCCGTTAGATTATCATCCGACAGTAAAGCTGCAATTTCATACGAATCAATATCTTCGGCTATAATATAATTTTCGACATATTCCATACCAATAGATTCATTTGTTTCTGTCCTCGAGTTTATAAAAATGCTAAAGAATATCAGCAAAGTAGCAGCTATACCTGAAACATACATTAAATTACGCTTGCTAAATAAAGAAACCAATTTAAGTCTTTCTTCAATTTCTAATGATTTAAAAACCTTGTCTTCAACAGAATCTAAATAATCTTTTGGCATTTCAAATCCTGCTTCCTTTACATTACCTAGTGACTCATCTAAATTGAGAGAAGTCACGATTTGATCCTCTAAAGTATCAAAGTAATTATCCGGTGTCTTAAAACCTATTTTCTTTATGTTTTTTAAGTTTTGTTTCATTTTAATTGTTAGACACAATTTAGCTTAAAAGGTTTAATTTTCAGTTAAATACTGTTCAATTTTTTTTGCTGCAATGTGATAGGATGCTTTTAAGGCTCCTTCACTAGTTTCTAAAATTTCAGACATATCTTTGTATTTTATGTCATCAAAATATTTCATATTAAAAACTAACTGTTGCTTTTGAGGCAACCTAGCGATGGCTTGTTGCAGCTTCAACTGGATTTCATCGCCTTCAAAGTAAACATCTGATTGAAGGTTATTTACAGCTTTATTTTTAACCTCCTCATTGGAAATTAGCAAACGTTTTGCATTTTTATTTAAATGAGTAATCGCTTCGTTTGTAGCAATACGATACATCCATGAGTATAGCTTGCTATCACCCTTAAACTTTTCGATGTTTTTAAATATTTTAATGAATGTATTTTGA
>Ga0316189_10000590_pt1 | contig 36363 bp, 33 predicted proteins | sample LowCovwburrow_MG_FD_204930 | JGI IMG/M metagenome (GOLD analysis project Ga0316189, IMG submission 204930) | Coastal sediment microbial communities from Maine, United States - Lowes Cove worm burrow | ecosystem: Environmental > Aquatic > Marine > Coastal > Sediment | place: USA: Maine...
CTCAATGCCACGCCGAGCCATGGGCACCCGGATCCCGCGGGGCGCGCGCATAAGCGCCAGAGAGCAAAACAGGGTATCTGAAGGCCACGCTAACCCCTGGCCGGGCCCGCCGTGACCGAAGACGACGACACCGCCGCCGCGCAGCTGCGCACCCGATTTTCCCGCGAGGTGGAGCGACTGCTGGCGGCTGCGGAGCACAGCGCGGGCATGGCCGTCACGCGCACAGCGGGGGCGGGGCCGCGGGGCGGGCGCTGGGTTGCCACGCCGTCCGCCGCGGAGGGACTCGTGGTCACGATTGAGCTCGGTCCCGAGTCTGTAGAGGTTCGCCTGTCGGTGGGCGGGTTGGTGTGGAGCAACGTGGAGGTCCTCGAGACGGGAGCGACGGTGGGCGCGCAGGAGATGCGCGAAGAGGCGCTCAGTGGCGCGCTGGATCTTGCCGCCGCGGGACTGTGGGGCGGGGCGCGAGCGCTGGTCGACAGTCGCGGCGACGGGCCGGTGGCCATGCAGGTTCAGTTTGGTGCGCGCAGCCGCTTCATCACGCACGCGACCGTAACCAAGTCGCGCCGCGTGCTCGAGCGACTCGCCGCACTGCTCGCGGCTCGGGCGCCCGCCACGATTCATGCCAACGCGGTGCCTCCGCCCAAACGTCACAAGTGCGGGGAGGCAGGCAGGAACCCGCTCGTCCCGTGGGCGGGTGTGTACGGCACGTTGGGGGCACAATCCACGCCCGTCACCGTGCCCGTCGACGGCGTGCTCGACCTGCACACCTTCAAGCCCAAACAGGTCAGCCCTGTGGTGCTCGCGTACATCGCCGAGTGTTCAAGCCTGGGGATTCGCGAGCTGCGATTGATCCATGGCAAGGGGATCGGGAATCTCCGTCGCACGGTGCACGCGCTGCTGGCCAAGCACGAGGATGTCGCGGAGTACCGGCTGGGTGGACACGGCGAGGGATCGTGGGGGGCGACGATCGTGACGCTCAAAGAGCGCAGCGAATAGTCCAGGCTTGCTGCCCAGCGTGGGTTGAGCACGGATTCCCACGTTGGAGCGGGCGCGTGCGATCGGTGTGCCGCGACCGTGGCGACCCGTTCTCACCCCGGGTGCAGATACGGACCCATCACCACAGGCACCATTGCGTTGGCGAGCGCGCGCAGCTCCTCGGCGGTTATCCCCGCGCGTGCACGCACGGCAATGGTGTGCGAGATGGCGGCCAGGACGGCGCCCAAAGCGGGTACGTCGGTGTCGGGGCTGAGGTCGTTGCGGTGTTTGGCCTGCTCGAGCACGCGCGTGAAACGACTATCGACGTGCTCCAACATGTCGCGCAATGCTCCTCGGATGTCCGCGTTCTCGGATGCGGCAGCCGTCGCTGTGCAAAGCACGAAGCAGCCTCGCTGCGAGTGCTCGTGGGTATAAAGCCGAACAAGCACGTCGAAGATCCGGAGCAGCACACTTTGAACTGAACCCGGGCTCTGCACGATATCGGTCATCTCCGCGTCGACACGCGCGACGAAGTTGCGGAAGCTCGCGCGGTACATGGCCTCCTTGTTCCCGAACGCGGTGTAGAGGCTCGGTCGAGCCAGGCCCGTTGCGGTGGAGATAGCGTCCAGCGACGTGCCGGCCAGCCCGCGGTGCCAAAACAGGTCCGTGATCTGGTCGAGAACCAACCGCTCATCGAACGTTCGGGGACGTCCGCGCCGCACCGTCTTCATTTTTGTACCATCTCGCATAATAGTCCTTGACGCAACCAGGGGTCGCTAATATGTTTGCGAAACGGTACATAAATAAAGGGAGCCCAGGGTGGCCTCCAAACTGCTGCTTTCATTGACTATTGTGCCGTGTTGCCGATGGCATTGCAAGCGGGGTTCACGTGCCGCGGGGTAGATCATGAAGAAGCACCTGACCAAAATTCTCGTCGCGAGCACGGCAATCCTCTCGCTGTGGGTTGCGATCCTGCTGACACCGGCGAACGACTTCTTGAGCCTGACCGGTCTGTACCACCAGCCGATCCCGGAGCACGCCGAGGGGCACCCCGTCGATCCGGGCAAGGGCTACTACATCGAGGAAGTCTCCGACGGCGTCTACTTTCTCTCGGGATGGTCGCACAACACGATGTTCGTGGTGACCGACGAGAGCGTCATCGCCGTGGATGCACCACCCTCGCTGGGCGAGGCGTACCTCGCCGCGATACGCGAGGTGACAGACAAGCCGGTGAGTCACTTGATCTACTCCCACAGCCACAGCGACCACATTGGGTTTGCGTCGCAGTTCGAGGGGGCATCGATCGTCGCGCATGAGGCCACGGCGTCGATCTTGCGGGACCGGCAAGACCCTCAGCGGCCCATTCCCACGGTCACCTTCGACGAGGCCTACACGCTAGACGTCGGAGGCAAGCACATCGAGCTGACGTACCACGGTCCCGCGCACGGGCCGGGCAACATTGCTATCTACCTTCCCGAAGACAAGGTCATGACCATGATCGACATCGCGTTCCCCAAGTGGGTTCCGATTCATGAGTTCGCGGTCGCAGAGGACCTCGACGCCTACTACAAGATCTACGATGTCCTGCTCGCCAAGGAGTTCACGCACTTCATCGGTGGGCACGCAATGCTCGGCTCGTATCAGGACGTCAAAGATCAGCAGGAGTACGCGATCGATATCAAGAACGGAGCCGTGGCTGCCTATGAATCGGTCGGCGGCTTGGCCAAGCTCGGCGAGCGAGCGGCCAACTCCCCCAATACGTACGTCACCGTCAACTTCGGTCTCAACCGGATGGCGGGCAAGTGTGAACAAGCGGTCGTCGACAAGTGGGCAGGCAAACTCGCCGGGGTCGACGTCTTCACGCACAGTCACTGCAAGCGCATGGTGTTTCACGCGATGACGGACTAGCGCGACTTGGGGCCCGGCCGCACTACAGGTCGATGTCGTCGACCGTGTACCGCCCCCGACCGTCGAGTGTCACCTGCTTGTCCAGCGTGTCGAAGTGGTCGGCCTCGACGACCAGGACCCCAAGCGCTTTGCCACGCGCGACGTAGCCGCCGTCGGCGTCGGTCTTGACCACATCGTCGCCGACGCGGACCTTAATGCCGGCCACGGGCAGGGTTCCGTCGCGACTGACGATGCGGCCGGAGACCTCGTAGGACTCGAGTTTCGCCCCCTTGCTCCGACCCAGGACCCAGTCGGTGTCACCCTTGTAGCGGTACGCGATGACCAATGGACCGGCATCGCCCCCATCGTTCACGACCGCGAGTTCCGGGTGATAATTGTGGCCGATGGAGATCCGCCGCTCGACTTTCCCGGTTTGCCCGTCGAGCGCGAGCAACACAGAGCCGATCTCACTGAGCACGTAGACCGCGTCGAGGCTGGCCATCAGCGTGTCTCCCTTCACCGCTTCGTGCGTCCAAAGCTCCACCCCGCGCTCGGCATCGTAGGCCCGGAGCGTGCCGTCCTTGTCCGTCAAGAACAGCCGACCGGCCTCGGTGAGGACTGGATCGCCATCCCAGCCACATTTCATCCGCTCGCTGAGCTCGATGGTGAGCAGCAGCTCACCCGAGCGCGCGTCGAGGATCCGGTGGGCTGTCGGGTTTTCGATCGCCACCAGCTCGCCATTGCTTGCCCAGCCACAATCATCGGCGTGGAGACTCACCTGCCAGCCCAACTTGCCTGTCGTCGGGTCCAGGGTCGCGAGCCTGCGCGAGTTCGGATCGGAGTGCTCTGCCTGGATGTCGAGGTAGGCCTGCCTACGGTCCGTTCTCAGCCAGGAACGACCAAGCTCTTGCATCCACAAGACGCGACCATCTTCGATGGCGCGGGCCCGGAGGCGTGCGTACCAGACGTCTTGATCGTCGTGGTACGCGTCGCTGGTGAGCAAGATGCCTTGGCCGCCTCGCTCGATGTAGGCCAACTGGGCATGGAACTCGGGCGCGGTCCATGACTTGGTGGCGTCGGTGGGGTGGATGGCATGCAGGTCACCGCCGAACTCAGAGACAACGACGCGGCCCCCCCACGCGTAGATGCTGCTGCGAAAGGGCGTGCCCGGATAGGGCAACGCGTCGACCGGGAGCGAAAGCCGCTTGAGGCCGAGCTTCTTGGCGTCCTTGTTGGACATCCGAACCATCTGGTCACCGAGCGCGTGGAGATCTGCCTTGGGGCTGTCGGAGCCCTTCGACATGATGTTTAGAGCGGACAATGCACGCGCGGGCGCGAAGCTGGGCTCGGGCTCGGGCTCGGGCTCGGGCTCGGGCTCAGGTTCCGGCGGCGGATCGAGGTCGGGCGCCGTGGTGTCGAAGCTCGGAAACACTTGGGGCTCCGGCGCGGGCGGCAGCGTTCGCTCCTGGTCGACCCACGGGGTGCACGCACACAGCGTGGCCAGTCCGAGCCACGATGCACGCGAGAGCAAGAGCGGGCGAAGCTTGGCGATGCTCGACGTCACGAGAATGCAACGAGCGCCCCCCGGTTTGCTTCCACGCTATTGACGGTCACACGCATTCGCAAATGCGGCGTAGCGAGCCCTTCAGAGGCGTAACGCGCTTACACACTTGGCGGCCGTGATGGGCAGGTGGGATCGGGCGCGTGAGAGGGGCGGTGCGGCAATGATGGGGCATCCGGGTGGGGTCGCAGCAGTCCATCGACGGCACGCGCCCTGTGCTAGCCTGACCGCGCGGTGCGACAAGATCTGCTGGAGACCGCGGGCCCGCAGGCTCACGTTGCGCCGCCCGTCCTGGTCGTCTTGCCGGATGCGGAGGCGCGCGTCGATGTCGGGCAACTCGTGCTGGGTCGTCGCCCCGTGCAGCGACTCGCCAAGACGGCACGCGACGCGGGGTTTGCAGGCGTCTTGATGGGCCCCGGAACTGGAACGGGCCCCACCGATGCTGAGGAGGTTGCGGCTGGCGACCCCCTCGGCCGGCCAGCGCTCGTCGTGTTCGAGGGAGCCAGCCTGCATCCGAGGCTCGTGCAGCTCATGGTGGCGCACCCGCTGGAGCTCGACGAACGCTTCACGCTGTACGACGCAGTCGGTCGGCCGTGCGCCGCATTTGTTGGCGATCTTTCGGAGGTTCCTGCTGGCATGCCGGTTTGCGAGGAACTCCCGTGGCCCGAGGACATGGGGCCTGCGGACGTGGTGCGCCTGGTCTACGACGAAGACCGTGGCCGTGCCGAGGCGCTTACGCTTCGCGGAGAGCAGGCATTTGTGGTGGGCGGGTCGAGCTGGCACCGCTTTGTGACGGTGCCCGTGCTGCGGCGCCTGGCCGATAGCGGCCGCCCCGTCGCCCAGCTGGAGCTGCTCGGTTTGGCCGGAACCCTGGCCGTACTCCCGCTGGCGCTGCTCGGCGGGCACCTTGGCCTGGTGCTCGCCGCGCTCATGATGATGGCGTCCGTGTTGGTCTCGCGGCTGGTGCCTGTGGTCCGCACGCTCCACCACCCCGCGACACCGGGGAGCGAAGTCGAGCCCGCGGGAGATCGTCTGTCGCACGCAACCCGTCCGCTGACGCACGCGGCCGCCATGGTTGGGCTCACATACGGACTCGTGGCTCAGACTGATCGGTCGGGTGCGGCGGCGCTTGTGGTGCTCGCGGCGGGGGCGGCGGCCACGCTCTTGTCGCTGCTGCAGGCCCGCAGGCTGCTTCGGGCAAGCCCCGCGGAAGTGTTCGCGCTCCCCGACCCGCGGGCGCTAGCACGACGCCTAGACGTTGTGCTGCCCCCTGCGATCGAAGGGGCGCCGCTTTTGGAGCTGGCCGTGCTTGTCGTGGCGCCGCTCGGCATCACGGCTTTGCCCTGGTCCGTGCTTGCGGCGAGTGCGGTCGCGCGCTTGTGGCGGTGGTACGCGGGCCCGCCGCAAGCCGCCTGATCGGTCGGGAATATCGTTGGATTTCGGGGCCTTGCGCCCATTGCCTGGTTTGACCCCCACAGGGGGCGGTGCTAGCGTTCGCGCGTGCTGTGAGCGCGCGTTCGCATGCACCAATGCGCCCTTTCGCGCACCCCGCCGAGCTCCCCATGAAGCGCAAGATTCCTCTTCTGCCCCTCCGCGAGCTGATCGTCTTTCCGCACGAAGTGATTCCCCTCTTCGTAGGGCGCGAGAAGTCGATCAACGCGCTCGAGGAGGCGATGTCCGACGACCGTCACATCCTTCTGTGCGCCCAGAAAAAGGCGAAGGTCAACGATCCGAAGCCCGAGGGCATTCACGCCTACGGCACGATCGGCACGATCATCCAGCTGCTGCGTCTGCCCGACGGCACCGTCAAAGTGCTCGTCGAGGGTAAAGCCCGCGCCCGGATCGACGAGTACCTCGACACCGAGAAGTTCTTCAGCGTCGAAGCCGAAGAGATCGAGGCGCCCAAGATCAGCCCCGACGACGACGCCGAACTCGCGGCGCTGATGCGCTCGGTGCAGGCGACGTTCGAAAACTACGTCAAGCTCAACAAGCGCGTGCCGCCCGAGCTGGCCGTCAGCGTGCAGAGCATCGACAGTGCGTCGCGCCTGGCCGACACCATCGCCGCCCACGTGAACTTCAAGCTGGTCGCCAAGCAAGAACTGCTTGAGACCGAGTCCGTCCGCTCCCGCCTCGAGAAGCTCTACGAGCTCATGCAAAATGAGATCGAGATTCTCCAGGTGGAGAAAAAGATCCGTACGCGGGTCAAGAAGCAGATGGAGAAGAACCAGAAGGAGTACTACCTCAACGAGCAAATGCAGGCGATCCAGAAGGAACTGGGATCGCAGGACGAGTTCAAGAACGAGCTGGCCGAGCTCGAGGACAAAATCCGTCGCAAGAAGATGAGCAAGGAGGCCGGCGAGCGCCTCAAAAAGGAGCTCAAGAAGCTCAAGATGATGAGCCCGATGTCGGCCGAGGCGACCGTCGTCCGCAACTACATCGACACGGTGCTCGCGCTTCCGTGGGCCGAGCGGACCGAGGACAAGAGCGATATCGACGAAGCCGAGCGCATCCTCGACGAAGACCACTACGGCCTCGAAAAACCCAAGTCCCGCATCCTCGAGTACCTCGCGGTGCAGGCCCTGGTGAAGAAGATCCGCGGCCCGATCCTGTGTCTGGTTGGCCCTCCCGGCGTTGGTAAGACCTCACTGGCCAAGTCGGTCGCGCGGGCCACGGCTCGCAAGTTCGTTCGGGTGTCGCTCGGTGGCGTTCGCGACGAGGCTGAGATTCGTGGCCACCGCCGCACATACATCGGCGCGATGCCGGGCAAGCTGATTCAAGGGATCCGCAAGGCCCAGTCCACCAACCCGGTGTTCCTGCTCGACGAGATCGACAAGATGTCGATGGACTTCCGTGGCGACCCGTCCGCGGCGATGCTCGAGGTCCTGGACCCGGAGCAGAACCTCGCGTTTGTCGACCACTTCTTGGACCTGGACTACGACCTGTCCGAGGTGCTCTTTATCTGCACGGCCAACTCGTTGCACACCATCCCAGCGCCGCTGCGCGATCGGATGGAGGTCATCGAGCTGTCGGGCTACACCGACGAAGACAAGCTCAAGATCGCCAAGCAGTACTTGGTGCCCAAGCAGACCGAGCTCAACGGCCTGGCCGATGTTGAAGTCTCCTTGTCCGACGGTGCCGTCAAAGAGCTCATCAACCACTACACCAAAGAGGCTGGTGTTCGGTCGTTGGAGCGCGAGCTTGCTGCGATCTTCCGCAAGCTGGCGCGCGAGCACGTCAAAGACACGAAGAAGAAGCGGACGTTCAAGGTCGACGCCAAGCAGGCCCAAAAGCTGCTCGGCCCGCACAAGTTCCGCTACAACCGCGCCGAAGACGAGGACATGATCGGCATGGTCAACGGGCTGGCGTACACGCCGGCCGGTGGCGACCTGCTGCCCGTGGAGACGACGATCACGTCGGGTAAGGGCAAGGTGACGCTGACCGGTCAGCTTGGCGACGTCATCAAGGAGTCGGCAACGGCCGCCATTACGTACGTTCGCGCCCGAAGCCTCGCTCTGGGCCTGGATCCAGACTTCTACGAGCACGTCGATTTCCACCTGCACTTTCCGGAGGGCGCAGTGCCCAAGGACGGCCCCTCGGCCGGTGTGACCATCGTGACCAGCCTTGTTTCGGCGCTCCTGATGGCGCCTGTGCGTAAGGACGTGGCGATGACGGGTGAGATCAACCTGCGCGGCAAGGTGCTGCCCATCGGTGGTCTCAAAGAGAAGGTGCTCGCTGCCTATCGGGCGAACATCAAGATCGTCATCTGCCCCAAGGAGAACGAGAAGGATCTGCACGAGATCCCCAAGAACGTCAGCCGTGCGCTGGAGTTCAAGTTCGTGGAGTCGATCGACGAGGTCCTTCGGACGGCGCTCGCCGACCTTCCCGAAGACCATCGCAACAACAACCTTCGCAAGTTCCTTGCGGGTGAAGCCGACGTCGGTACCGATGACTGGCGAGAGGTTCGCGAGTGGATGCTCGAGCGCAAGGCTCGGGAAGAGACGGCCCGGCAAAACGGCCCGCACTAAGCGCGGCGGCGTAACGCGATGACCGAGATGTGGGGCGCCTTCGGGCGCCCTTCGTCGTTTGTACGGCCTACGGCTACGGCTGGCCTGCGGCTACGGTTGGGCCTGCGGCTACGGCTGGGCCACGGCCGCCGTAAACCAGAACCAGTCGACGCCTTGTCGGTCGTCGCGCAGCACGTAGTACAGCGTCGCTTCGCCACCCGGCGGCAGGTCGTCCTCGTCCTGCTCTCCGCGTGTCATCGTCCACGTGTTTGTGCTCTTGGGGTCGTCGCTGGTGGGCGACAGCAGCGTCCCCCAGGTGCGGAACCACGCGCCCTCGTACACCTCGACTTGGTCTTCGAACGTCTCGTCCGAAGGGATGGCGTACGTCTGGAGGTCGTCCTCGGGCGCCTCGGTGATGATCTCGATGCGATCACCCGGGTTGACCGGAATGGTGTCGCCGCGCTCCAGGTCTACGGCCAACAGAACGTTGTCGTCGGGATCGATCACCGCGACCGAGAAGCTCGTGATGCGCGGGTTGTGGTCGGGCTCGGGAATCGGGTCGGGGACGGCGCCCAGGTCGAAGGCGTCGGCCAGGCCAAACATGTCGGCCAGCTCCGTCAGCTCGCCGTCGGGCCCCACGGCCACACGCATCGTGCTGACGATGCATGAGTCGGGCAGGGCGCCCTCGTCGCCGAGCAGAGCTCGGGCACAGGCCTCCGTACCCCCTTGACCGGGCTCATGCCCGATCATCGTGATCTCGAGGTCGCCGCCGAGCAAGAATCCCAAGTCGAGAGGGATCTGCATCTGTGGCTCTCCCGGAGTGCCGTCGATGATTCGGCAGGGATTGGGCGGGAGTGGGAGGCCGGCTGCTGGGTCCAGCGCACTGATGTCGGTCGGAGCGCAATCCTCGATGTCGGCGAGCGCTATCGGGAACCGCTCGGAGATGCACCCAAAGAGCCCGCTTTGGGGCTGCATGTTGCACGCGATCCAAATAGGCTCGATTTCGGTCGCGATCTCGGTTGCGGTGAGCGGGGCCGCGGTGCCCACGACAAACGGGACGATCCGCAGCGTCTCGAGAGGGAGGCCCTCCGCGCGTGTGGCGTCTTCGGGAGGGTTGGTGGGCTCGAGGATCTCGATCCGCGTTGCCAACGGGCGGGTCGAGGCGATGCGCTCTGCGATGGGGAGTTCGTCTGCGCAGGCGCCCGTGAGGGCACCGAGTGCCAAAACGGCGAGGATCGCGGCGGAGGCGCGCCGAGGCGCCGTGGGGCGAGTCTGCAAGCGTTGGCGACGGGGGTGCATGGCGGCGCGGAACCAGCGCTGTTTACCGCGGCGGCGGTGCGGCGTACAAGGCCGCAAATGGCCTTGTCGACGTCTACCTTTCGCGCGCTTCGCATTGCTCTTGTCCTCGCGGTCGCCGCCACCGCCGCCTGCCTAGATTCTGGCGACGATGACGCGAACGACAGCTCGCAGACCGGAATCGGAACCGCGGGTTCAGGTTCCTCGGGCAGCAATGGCGGGGGCGTCCCCGGGCCCGAGGACAACGAGGTCGCGTGCTCCGACGGCTTCGACAACGACGACAACGGATTCATCGACTGCGACGACTTCGCCTGCGAGAACACGGCGGCGTGCAGCGGCGCCGACGAGACCGGCGCGGGCAGTGGTGGTGGCGCCGAGAACACCGCCGCGCTGTGCATGGACGGCATGGACAACGACGGCGACAGCTTCATCGACTGCGACGACTTCGATTGCGTCGAGGTCCTCCCTTCGTGCCAGATGCCCGAGAACAACGCGGCCGCCTGCAACGACGGGTTCGACAACGACGGCGACGGGTTCATCGACTGCGACGACTTCGACTGTGAGGACGTTGAGGGCGTCAAGTGCGTCTACGAGCGAACGCTCGACGATTGCATGGACAAGATCGACAACGACGGCGACTCGTTCATCGATTGCGACGACTTCGACTGTGAGGACTTCGTGCACTGTGGCGGCGAAGGGGCCTCGGACAAAGAGTGCTCCGACGGCGTCGACAACGACAAAGACACGCGCATCGACTGCGACGACTTCGGGTGTTCGATGAACCCCGACATCACCGTCTGCAAGTAGTCCTGTGCGCCCACGCCGACGGGCTAGCGCTTGTCGGCCTGGGCCTGCTTCAACCGCTCTGCGGCCTGGGACGCTTCGGCGTTCCGCTTGCGCAGCTCGACCTGCGCCCTGTCCAGTGCGGTCGAGGTCGCGAGCGCGGCCTTGTCGGCTCGGCGGGTGACCATCTCCGCGGCGTCGGCACGTACGGTGGCCTCGCGCAACTCGTCCTGCGCGGCCTTGTAGGCGTCGCGGCCGGCCGCGGCGGCCGTGGTCGCGACGTCCGCTTCACGTGTGAGGCGGTCCACCGTGCGCGCCGCTTCGGTCGCCAGGGTCTCTGCGGCCAGCATCGCCTGCTCCGCTCGCTGCACAGCGCGCTCGGCGGGTGGTGCTGCGGGAGGCGGCGGCACCGAAGGCTCCGCTGCGAGCGGTGGGACCAGCGTCAGCGTGGGGCTGGAGGCCTTGCCGGCCAGGGCGAACATCTCGAACCCGGGCGGGTCGAGGTCGCCCGACAGACGACCGAGCGCGTCCTCAGGGAGCCCATGCCCATACGCCGCTGCGGCTTGAAGGTTCGTGGCGACCTTGCGCATCGTCGCGGCCCCGGCTGCGTGTCCACCCTGGGCAAGCAGCCGCTCGGCGGTGGTGCTCAGCGCGGTGAGAGCCTGGCGTCGCGCTTTGCCCGCCGCGGCTTGCTCGGCTGGCCCCGCGGCCTGCGCGGCTGCCGCGCGGATGCGCTCGCCCGCGGCCAGCAGCGTCGCGATCTGCGCTCGATGCTCCCACCAGAGCTGGTTGGTCACCCACGCCGAGACACTGGGCTTGGTCATCGCCTTGATCCGCGCCGCCTCGCCGGGCTGGCCGGAGGCCTTCAGCTGCTTGGCGAGCGCATTGCGGCACCGGGTGAACTCGGCGACGGGGCCGCGAAACAGATCGTCGACCGCGGTGCGCAGGCTATCGGTGTCGGGTTCGGTCATCGAACGAACGCGGGTCGGCGTACTTTAGCAGCCTTGGGTGATGCGCTACGCGCCCCAGCACGTACACTTCGGGCGTCGCCGCACGCCTGTTTGCGTGAAGCGCGCGGCGCGTTGAACCACCACCATGGCTTTGTCGCAAAAGTTCGTCGTTCCGCTCGCGGTGGGCGCCGTGGTCTTGGCCGTCTACGCTGGCTGGACGCTCGTCGAAGCTGGCGAGGAGTACGAGACGATGGCGCGCGACGCCTATATCGACGCGGATGGCCGCCCCGTCGATGCGCGCGCAGAGGCGCTCGAGCGACGCCGTCGGCTGGCCGCTGCCGCCCGTGGCGTCTCCGTCGGCGACCGTCGCCGGCAAGCGGATCCGCTGCTGGCGGACGACGACGTCAAGGCGCCCAAACTGGAGCTCGGGGCGCTGACTCAAGACGACGCCGAGGCGGGGTTTGACTACGCGATGCGGCGGGTCGAGAAGATCGCCGACGATCGCCGCCGCCTCAAGCAGCCGGAGTGGGAGGAGCTGTACCGCGAGGCCAACGATGCGTTCTCGGCGTACTCGATGTACATCGACGTATCCGATGCGGACCAGGCCCTCCTCCTCGAAGAGGCGCATCGTCGGCTCAAGAAGGGCCTTCGGCGCGTCCGCGTCCGCGGCAAGAAACTGGCCAACTAGCCCGCTCAAGCGAGGGATGGCCGGGCGTCGCAGCGCGCACGGCCAAAGCGTGTAGGCTCTCCCCGTGCGGCGACTCGCGGTTGGGGTGTTGAGTGCGATGGCGCTTGCCGGATGTGTCCGGGCCAACGCGCATGGCGAGTTTGACGAGGTCGGGCTCTCGCTAGCGTCCTCGGAGCTACCGCCGGGCCTGTACCCGCCCGTGACGCCCAGCGACCTGGAGGCCGTGCGCGAGCGGGGCAAGTTCCTGTACGGCATGGAGCGCGCGCTCAACCTGGCCTACGAGGACGCAATGTTCCGGGCCGGCGATCCGCAAGCGGTTGCCGTACTGCCCTTGGTGCAGGTTGACCCGGGCGGGGAGTCGGGCGAGGTGGTGTTTGTTCGCTGGCCGACGCCGCCCGGCGGCGGCGCGCCCAAGCTGACGGCCGAAAACGCCGAGCGTTGGCTGCTGGCATCGATCCGCCTCAACCCGGACTCGGTGATCGATGTCGAGCTGCTCAGCGGCGGGATCGAAAAGGGAAGCCACGACGCGCGCCGGATCACATCGTTGGTGACCGCGGCCGAGGCGTTGCAAGACAAAGCGCCCGATGCCTTGTTCCACCTGCTCGACGTGTACGAGGTCGTGCCCAGCGGCAAGGCATCCGCCAACAAACCGGTCGCCCATGTGTACGCGCTGTCTGCCGACGAGGCCGGCCCCGACCTTGAGGTCGTGGTCGACGAGGTCCGCAAACGCGGTACGCCCGAGGTGCTGTCGATCGAGACCACGCACGAGGCGGGTCAGGGGAGCTCTGATCCGATCGTGGTGACCTCCAACCGTCCTTCTGCGCTGTCGGTGACCCGCGCGATGCTCCGTGGACCCTCCGCGGGCTCGGTGGGGGTGCTCACCGGGGACACGCAGCAGTGGGTTGTGGATGCACGCACAGGCGAGATCAGCCGCGCCAGTGACCAAGGCTCGGAGAAGGCCCCCGCGCCATGAGCACCGAGCCCAGTGGCGACACCGAGCTTCTCGTTCAAGACGAGGAGGGCCCGGCCGCGGAGTTGGCGACGGGCACGACCCTGTCGTTTTCCAAGCAGTACCAGGTCATGGGAAGGCTTGGCGAAGGCGGCATGGGGAAGGTCTACAAAGCCTTCGACCCGATCATGAACCGCTACGTCGCGCTCAAGGTGCTCAAGGTCGACGTGCCCGAGACGGAGCACCGCAGGTTCCGACTCGAGGCGCGGCTGTGCGGCAGCTTCTCGCACCCGAACCTCATCCGCGTGTTGGACGTTGGCACGACATCCGAGCACGGCCTGTTTTGGTTTGTGATGGACTACCTCGAGGGCAAGGACATCGGCGGCGCCATCGCGGGTGGACGTGCCGTGCCCTTGCACGTGGTCTGCGAGATCTTCCGTCAGGTACTCGAGGCGCTCAACTATGCGCACCAGCGTGGCATCGTGCACCGCGATGTGAAGCCCGCGAACATCTTCGTGACGCGGGACCCGCACGACCCGCAGTTTCGGCCGGTCAAGCTGCTGGACTTTGGCGTGGCCAAAGATCTCTCCGACAAGCGCCCCGAGCACCCCAAGCTGATCCTCGGCGACCCGCGCTACCTGCCCCCCGAGCAGAGCCGGCCCAACCGTCCCATCGACGGTCGTGCGGATCTGTACGCCCTCGGGATGTCCTTTTTCGAGGCGGTCACGGGCCACCATCCGTTCGAGGACGTGTTTGCCGAGCACCCGAGGGAGCTGCTCAAGTGCCAACGAAGCCGTGACCCTGTGCCTCCCAGCACGTACCTACCCGCCGACACACCGCTGGCTCGCGCGGCGGCCATCGACGCGTTCTTCTTGCGTGCGACCGCCAAGGAGCCGGATGACCGGCATCCGTCGGCGCGCGCGATGCAGGACGCGCTCGCGGCTCTAGCGCAGTTCGCGTAGCTGCCAGCGCGAGGCTAGGGTGCCCGGGCGGCAAACCGTCGTCGGGCAGTAAAAAGCCCCGAAGGAAAGTCCTTCGGGGCCAAAGTGGAGGATAACGGGATCGAACCGTTGACCTACGCGCTGCCAGCGCGTCGCTCTCCCAGCTGAGCTAATCCCCCAGAGGTTCCAGGCGGCTGTGTGCCCGGGCGGCAGTAGGTAGCAGTGGTACGGGGGCGCGTCAAGGATATCGGGCGCCGTTGCGTGCAGCGGCCTCGCGCGGGGCTCCAAACCGCTGGTTTGGACGCCGAGCAACAACCACGGGGACCGCCTGCCTTGCCGCGAGCGGTTCGCGCGTTCATGCTTGCTGCCGATCGAATGGAAATCGCCGAGCTTTTCGAACAGGGGGGCCACCTCATGTGGGCGATCTTGGCGGCTTCGGTCGTCGGCGTCGCGGTGTTCTTCGAGCGCCTGTGGAGTCTGCAACGCGGACGGATCCTTCCGCGCGCATTTGTCGACCGGATCCGCGGCATGGTCTCCAAGGGCAAGACCTCCGAAGCGCAGCTGTTGTGCGAGGAGAACGGCTCCAGCATCGCGCTGATCATGGCGGGGGCGCTACGGGCCTACCGCAACAACAAGGACCGCGCCGCCTGCAAAGAAGCCGTCGAGGAAGTGGGCAACCGCGAGGTCGCCCAGCTCGATCGCAACGTCGAGATCGTGGGCACGGTCGCTTCGATCACGCCGCTGCTCGGGCTGCTCGGCACCGTGATCGGCATGATCTTGGTCTTCAAGAACTTCGTCGAGGCATACAACGCCACCGGCAAGGTCACGCCCGATGTGTTTGCAGGCGGTATCGGCCAGGCGCTGGTGACCACGGCGTTTGGGCTGACCGTCGCAATCCCGATGCTGGTCGCCTACAAGTTCCTGCAGGGGCGCAACGACCGATTGGTGGTCGCCATGGAGGAGGACGCGATGGGGATCGTCGACCTGCTCGAAGACGGCCGGGCCGGGCGTTCGAGCCGCGAGCCCGAGCGCGGGCGAGAGCCACGCCGAGACCGGGAGCCCGAGGATGTCGACCATCGCGACGCCGGACGGGACCGAGCGGTGCGCGACCGGGAGGCCCGAGCGCGGGACGCTCGCGCCCGGGATGAGCGCGACAGGGACACCCGGGACCGGGATGACCGCGTCAGGGATGATCGCGCCCGGGATGATCGCGCCCGGGATGATCGCGCCAGGGATGATCGCGCCAGGGATGACCGCGACAGGGACGACCGCGCCCGAGACCAGGATCGTGAGCCGCGCGACCGTGACGCCGCGGATGCGGATGCAGGCACGACCGACCGAGACGAGGACGCGTGAACCTGGGTGACCGCGCATCGGGGCTCCGCGCGCGCCGCCGGGCTCGGCAGGGCGGCGCCGTCGTCGACCTCACGCCCCTGATCGACATCGTCTTTCAGCTGCTGATCTTCTTCCTGCTCACAGCGACGTTCCAGGTCAACCCGTCGTTTCAGGTCAAGCTGCCCAAGGCGCAGAACCGCGACACCACGGCCCAGCCCAAGTCGGTCGTCGTGACCGTGGACCCCAGCGGTGTCATGGAGGTCGACGGCAACCGGGTCGACGCCCGGGAGTTGGCCCTGCGCCTGTGCAAGGCGGCCGAAGAGTCCAAGGGTGAGGACGGCACGATTTCGGTAGGAGTGAACATCCGTGCGGATGAATCCACCCCGCATCGGCACGTCGTTGGCGTCATGGATGCGGCCCGGGGCTGTGGGCTCCAGCGGCTCGGCATCCTGCACGGACGCTGAGGGCCCCCTCGGACCCTCTGTGCGGCGTGTTCGGGCACACCGTTATTTTTTTGGTCGACCGCAGGCTCGGCAGTAGTTTGCCCTCCGACGGACGGCATGCATTGGGTCAACCGCATCCTTTTGGCGCTGCTCGTGGCGGGTCTGATGGCGTTTTGGCCCGACCGTCTCGAGCTCGCGGCAGACTCTGAGGACCTCGAACGGGTTCGGGCCGAGCGCACCGCGCTCGTCGAGCGCAACGAGACCCTGCAAAACGAAATTCGGTTGATCGGCGCGGAGATCCACGCCCTGAAGACCGACCACCGCGAAGTCGCCCGTATCGCTCGCGAGGATCTCAACCTCGTCAAACCCGGTGAGTTCGTGTTTGAGGTCAAGCACATCGCAGCCGGGCGCACGCCATGACCGCCATCGCTCGTCGAATCTTCCATCTCCGCCGCGCAGTGTCCGATCGCTGGGCGCTGCTGGTGCTGATGGGTCTGTGGCCGCTGATGGCGCTGGGGCGCCTGTCGGCCGCCTCGCTGCTCTCGGGGCATCTGCTGCCGCTGGCGGTGCTGACCATGTTCGGCCTGACCCTGCTGCTGGTCGTGCTGCGTGAGGTGATGCCTCCCGCTGCGACGCCCGCCACGACCGACGCCACGGCCGCCTGGGCCGAGCTCGAGCTGGGCCTGTCCTTCGTGACCGCGGTGTACGTGCTCATTGCGGCCACGGGAGGCCTCGAATCCTTCGCGTACCCGCTGGTGTACGCGCTCGTTTCCTTCTTGATGGTGGTGCACCGCGTCCGCTTGGTCGCCTTGGCGTGGCTGGTCGCGGCGTTTGGGCTCGAAGTCCTTGTGGGCTGGCCGACCATCGCGACCGCAGGCTGGGCGCCCGTCGCCTACCACCTGACGTTCATCGGATTCTTCGCCGCGGGCAACCTCTTGGTGCTCTCCAGCTTGGTCCGCCGCCTGCGGCACGGCCACGAGGTCCAAGTCGCCAGCGCGCTGACGCAGATGCATCAGGAAGCCCGCGATTTTCGGTTGATCACCACGCAGCTTCCGTCAGCCTCCCGTGCGCGTAGCCGCGACGCCGAAGAAGTCCGGATGGCCGTTGCCGCGGTGGAAACCATCCACGAGCAGCTGTTTCACAATGTGGACTTGCTGCGCGCGTCGCTGTCGCTCAACACGTGCGCGCTGCTGTGGTGCGAGGAGGACGAGGGCAACACGCCACGGCTGACCCTCAAAGAAGTCTCCACGGTCAGCGAGGCCGTGCGCCAAAACCCACAGTTGGACGCACCGGGCCTGCTGGCGTCGGTACTCACCGCGCCCAAGCCACTGCGGCTCAAGGCGCTCGGTGGGCGGCGCGTGCCGCCGTACTATGACGGTCCGCCACATCCGGCCGCCGTCACGGATCTTTGTGTGGTGCCGCTGCTGGACGGCCCGAACTTGCGCGGCCTGCTGTGTGCCGACCGTAGCGACGACCAGCCGTTCACCGCCGAAGACGAAGAGACGCTGGTCAAGGCCGCGACCCACATGCTGCGGGTCGTCGAGCAAGAGCGCGTCTTCACGGCCGTCGAGCGCAGCAAGTACGAGCAGGAGCAGTTCTATCGCGCGTCAGAGCTGCTGGGCGAGGCGCTCACCCTGTCGGACGTTTTTGAAAAGACGTTTGCCTCGGCCCGGCTGATAGCGCACTACGATCTGGCCGTTCTGACGCTGGCCGACGACGCAGGCTCGAGACACCAGGTCGCAGCGGTCGACGTGGGCTGCTCACCCGACGCCGAGGACGACCGCGCCTCCGAGCCCTGGGACACACTGGCCACAGCGCTCGAGGGCCGGACGTTGTCGGGCGACCGCAGCCTCGTGGGCATGGCGGTGAAGAACCGTCACTTCATGCCCGCCAGCGGTGGGTTGGTCGACGGCGCAACCGTCGTCTTCGACGCCGAGACCCGCCTCGCCCACGCACAGAGCTTGCTTGTACTGCCGCTGATGCGCGGCGATCAGGTGCTCGGTGCGCTGACGCTGGTCAGCTCGCGCGCCCGTCAGTACGTGCCGTGCACCCGCGAGATGCTGCGCGTCATCTGCCGCCAGGTCGCCGTCAGCGTCGACAACGCGCGCATGTACCAAGCCATGGAGGAGCGCGCGACGACCGACGGGCTGACCGGCCTGACCAACCATCGTGCGTTCCAGGAGCGAATGGCCCAGCTGCACGACCTGTGCGAGCGGACCGACGGGCACTACTCGGTGATCCTGACCGACATCGATCGCTTCAAGAACATCAACGACACCTACGGCCACCCCGTAGGCGACGTCGTCCTCAAGCGGGTTGCTGCGATCCTCTCGGGGCAGAGTCGTCGTGTCGACATCGTCGCGCGGTACGGCGGCGAGGAGTTTGTCCTGGTCCTTCCCGATACCGATGGTGAGGGCGCGGCCATCTTCGCCAACAAGCTGCGCGAAGAGATCGAGGCGCAGGTCATGACGTCGGACCACGGCAGCTTCAAGGTCACCATCTCGATGGGCGTCGCCGAGTATCCTCGGGACGGCGACCAGCGCCATGGGCTGATCGAAAAGTCCGATCAGGCGCTGTACCACTGCAAAGAGAACGGGCGGAACTGCGTCGCCCGCTGGTCGCAGATCTAGCGGTGCGACAGCCCCGCGCGTCGCGAGCACCGCCTCGGTGCCCGTGGCACGCCGCGAATGGCTAGACACCCCCCCGAGCGCGGATGGGGCAGGGGAGTTGGCGCGCCGCTCTGCTATCGTGTGCCTGTGCTTGGGGTGCACGAGCTGTCGGCGATAGCGCTGCAGACACTGCTGGCTGCAGGGGCAGCACTGGAGCAGCCGCGCGAGCCTCCGCGTGTCACTGCGGCGGATGTTGCGGACGTGCCCGCGGGTGGCCAGGGCGAGCTGTCGGTCACGCTTCTCGAGACTCCCGCAGCTGGGTTCCCGCTGGTGGTCGTCATCGATGCGAGCCCACTTGCTGTCCGTGACCGACGCCTGACGTGGACGGACGTGGTCGACCCGCTCGCGCTCCAGCCCCGCATGTCGGCGCCGTTTGTGGCCCCCGACGTCGCGGGCACGTTTGTCGTCCGAGCGCTCGTGTCGTACGTCGTGTGCGACGGCGAGCGGCCCAGGGGGGCAATGCAGTGCCGCACCCGCCACGTTCGCGTGACGTGGGATGTCCAGGTGCAGGCTCCGCTCGATGCGCCCACGGCTGCGCCAGGCCCTCAGCCAGAGGCCTAGCGTCAGCGCTCGGGCTTGTCGGCGGGCGGTCGAGGCTCGCGAAGCATGCGCTCTTTGACGCGCATGTGCTGGCGGCGCTTGTACAGCACGTGGCTGCTCTCGCCCTCTTCGTTGCTCTCGGCCGACGCCTCGTCGAGGATCTGAAACTCGGCCAGCACAAACACGAGGCTCCCGGGCAGCCCTTCGTACTCGCTGTCGGCCAGCAATCGATCCACGCGGACTGGAAGGTCGGCGATGAAGTTCAAGACTTGGTATCCGCTGGCCGAGAACTCGTTGGTCGTGTCGGCGATCTCGCCACCGGACAGCGCGAGCACGTCGCGCCCCTTCGCCACACGACGCTCCAGGGGCGCCGTGTCGATGATTTTGTTGACCGTCTGACCCGGCAGTACGTAGTTGAACGGGATGAAGCGCTGCAGCATCACGTGCAGCGTGGGAATGAGGTCGGACCGCTGCGCGACGACCAACCGAAACCGCAGGCGATCGAACAAGCGCGCCGCGCTCGTGTCGCGCTTGACCAGGAGCTTGGTCACCATCGAGGCCCGCGTCTTGCGGGACCAGGAGAACTCGGCCACGGGCACACCCGCCCGACGCAGCGCGTCGAACATTCGCACGACGCTCTCTTCGACCAACGTGAACAACGCGTTGTCGGGCACCGACAGCGCCGTCCGCAGCTCCCGGGCGTCCAGGTGGTAGATGATGTGCATCACCTTGAGCAGCGTGCACGCCGAGCGTTGATGCCGACCGCGCCCCGACGCGAGCAGCGGAAGCTCCATCGCAGGGACGTCGTTGGCCAGCTCGGGCTCGATGCGAAGCGCGAGCGTCTCGACGACGTAGCGCACCGCTTGGGCGCGCAGGTCCTCGAGGCGCTGGATGTCTTCGGGGCGATCGGGGTCGAGCCCGTTGACCAGCAGCAGCCGCCGCACGTCCTCCATGGAGCGCAGGCTGAGGCGATGCCAGTCGACCACCGAGTCGCCGCGCAGCAGGAGACGAATCTCGTGCACGTCCTGCAGGCTCAGCTTGGACAGCGCGGTTGCCCGCGCGACGGCGCCAGATTCCTCAACGAGAAACGCATTCCGCGTTGGCTTGGGAGCGTCGGAGACCACGGAGCGGGGCGTCAGTATGATGTTGGGCCGAATGCCGCAAGGGCTATGGCCCAAAAGCGCAGTCGGGTGCCGCGGACGCAGTTGTGGCGTCGACTCGGCACAGGCTTGATCACGGTCGTTGCCGCGATCGACCGGGCGGTGGGCCCGGGGGCGAGGCGGGGCCTCAGCTCAAGCGGCGCGTGAAGCGGAGCGTGCCGACAAGCAGGCCTACGGTAACGAGAGCGGCGCAGGCGTTGGCGATGATGTAGACGGTCATTTTTGGCTCGATGGGTGTTCCGGGGGGCCCGGCGTCATGTGCTCCCATGTGGGAGTACGGTTACAATGTAGGTGTAGTTCCTGGCCCTCACCAAAAAAGAAGCGGCTTGGTCCCTATCGACGCGGGGCGGTGCCTAGCACATTCCTCGCGACGTTGAAAAGCGGTGCGCGAGGTGCACACTTGGCGCCTGTTGTGCCGAAATCGAGGAGATAGGGTGGCAGATCACGGCGCGTGCGAAAACGCGCTGCGTCGCGCACCTCCCACATCACCCACTTGTGGCTCGTTCGCGGGGGTGATCGTCGGGGGCAGACGGGGGCCCGCCGTTAGCACGCACCCACATCGCTGCTACGGTGCCGGATGGCCGAAGAGGACGACCCAAACTTCGACGAGGACGGCGACGACTCCAACCGCGAGGGTCGCTGGGCGAGATTGGGCGAGCAGCTGTCGGGGTTCTTAGACCCAGAGGCTGCGCTGCGGCGCGGGCAGGGCCTCGTCACGGGAGTGACTCAAGCAACGAAGGACGAGGCGATGCGCATCATCTCGGCCGAGGTCAGAAACTTCCTGGACGGCATGGACATCGCCGACCTCGCTCAGCAAGTCATCGCCGGCCTGGTCGTCGACGTGAACATGCAGGTGCGGTTCTCGCGAGACGACGATGGCATCGCTCAGCCCAACATTACGCGCAATGAGACGACGATTCGTACGCGCCGGGAAGCGGCTGCGGACGAAGAGGAGCCGTCGAAAGCCGAGCCCGAGTCCAAGAGCGGGCCGTCGGAAGACAAAGCGTAGCGAGCTTAGGAGAGCTCGTCTTCTTCGTCGTCACGCCGCCGTTCGTCGGGGCCTGGCGTGGTGGTGATGCCATCGGGAATCACCTCTTCTTTGCTGTCTTTGGCGGCTTGCTCTTTTTCGATCAGGCCGACGCGCGTGGCCGTGTAGCGTGCCAGTTCGGCGCCCAGCTTGTAGCCGAAGCCCGTGATGATCGCGCGGAGGAGCAATGCCATTGCATGCAGTTTGACACGGCGTGCCCGGCCGCGCTTCCCGAGCGCCGTTTCCCCGCACCTAGGGGGCCGTTTGGGGCGGTGTGGGATCTTGTACGGAGATCTCGTCAGTAATTTGGCGATCCCTTGACCTGTAGTGCAGTATTGCCGTACACACGTTCAGTGAGCGTGAAGGCGCTCTGCGCGCCGCCCACGCTCGCCCCCCGCAATCTCGCCGGAAACCGCCCGACTCCTCTGGAGCCCAACCCCGTGCACAAAGCAGCCAGCCCCGCAGATCCCTCGACTCCTACGCCCCGCCCCGCTCTCACCCAGCGGCAGGCCCAGGCGCTTCAGTACATCAGCCAGAGCCTCACGGTGCGCGGCTATCCCCCCACGCTCCGCGAGATCGGCGAGCACATGGGGATCAAGTCCACCAACGGCGTCAACGACCATCTCAAAGCGCTTGAACGTAAGGGCTATTTGGTCCGCGAAGAGCTCAAGTCACGCGCTTTGCGCCCGGTCGACTACGTCGACAACACGCTCAAGGCGGCCAACACCGACGACTCGGTCGAGGTCTCCATCGTCGGCAAGGTGGCGGCTGGTGCGCCGATCCTCGCCGAGGAAAACGTGCTCGATCGCGTCACGGTCGACCGCTATTTCCTGGGCGCCGTTCAGGGCAAAGAGGTCTTCGGCCTCGTCGTCCAAGGCGAGAGCATGATCGAAGATGGAATCCACGATGGGGACTACATCTTCGTGCGCAAGCAGAGCACCGCGAACACAGGCGAGATCATCGTCGCGATGATCGAGGGCGAAGCGACGTGCAAGCGCTACTACCACGAGGGCGACAGAATCCGTCTGCAGCCCGCCAACGCGTCAATGGAGCCGATCTACGTCTCCCGCGATGAGTTCCGCTCGGTCGGAATCCTCGGCAAAGTCGTCGGCGTTTACCGCCGCATGCGCTAGTGGATGCGGGCGGGTGTCGCTCAACGCGCATCGCCCCTGTGGTGCAGGGGCGGGCGCGTCCGGCGAACCGTCCGCGTCGAGCCCGCCGCCGGGCGCACCTGGCGCGAGCCATCCATCGCACCGGACTCTCTCCCAGCGGTTTGATCCGCTACGCTGATGACCGTGCGCCGCCGCTCTTTGTCGCCCGTCGTGATGACGGTGTGCCTGCTGTGGGCAGGCGCGATCAATTTCGGTGCGGTTGCTGGGCTGTCGGCATTGGTCGAAGTCGAGCCGCGCGAGCGCGAAGAGCAGGTGAGCTACATCGAGCTCACCCCAGACGTCCCCAAAGATCCCGAGCTGGCCAAGGTCGTCCCGCCCAAGGCTGAGAACGTCGAGAAGGAAAAGCCCGAGCCGCCCAAGGCACCGGAGCCCGAGCCGGAGTCTATCGACGAGCCGCTGCCCGAGCCTGAGCCTGAGCCTGAGCCCGACCCCGAGGTTGAAGCGGAGCCCGAGCCCGAGGAGCCGCCGCCGCCGTTCGAGTTCGTGCTCAACCAGCTCAAGATGGTTGAGCAGCCGGACGAAAAAGACGAGGAAGACGCCCCCGAGGACGTCGAGTACCTCTCCAATATCAACCGAGACGTCGACGAGCAGACGCGCGCCGAGATCACCAATCTCGAGCAAGACTCCGTCGAGACGGAGGCCTCCGAGCTCGAGCCTTCCGACGTCAAGGACAAGGGCACGGCCGACGAAGACGTCATCGCCGAGGACGCGGACAAAGAGAGCCAGCTGGCCAAGCAGGCGCCCGACGTCCAGCCCGAGAAGGTCGAGCAGCGGCCCGAGCAGAACGACCCGGAGCCGCAGGCACTACAGCTGGCCATGCGGGAGCTCGAGGCGCGCGACCACCAGGCGGCGGCCGAGGCTCACGAGGCGCTGACCGACGACGCGCTCGACGGCTCGATGCGTCCCGACCAAGACCACCAGGCGACGCTGGACAAGCAAGACCAGCAGGCGCGAATCGACAAGCAGGACAAGCGCTACGCGTTCAAGATGACGGGCAAGCAGCTCGACGCCTTGTACGGCGAGAGTGTGGACGCGCCGCGCCGCGCCGAGCACCTCAAGCAGAGCAAGAAGAAGGGGGTGTGGGAGGAGGCCAACGCGCACTGGCAGTCCCCCTTGGAGAACATGATCCCCGAGGTGAAGGTCGGCAACCAGACGGCCCTGCGCTCCAAGAAGCACCCGTTTGCCCGCTACATCACCAAGATTCACCGCTCGATCCACGAGGCGTGGGCGTGGGGATTTTTGGAGCAGCTCGACACGCGCGGTCGCAACCATGAGCTCAACGACTACGAGCTGTGGACACGCGTGGAGCTGGTGCTCACGCGCGACGGGGTCATCGACAACGTGATGACCGTGCACCACTCCGGGAGCCTGGTGTTTGATGCCGCGGCGCGGGAAATCGTGCACTCCATCGGCCCGTTCCCCAATCCGCCTCGAGAGATCCTCAGCGGCAACGGCAAGGTCTACATCCACTGGGCGTTCCACCGTAACGAGCGCGCTTGCGGCACCTACGGGGCCCAGCCGTTCATCCTCGACAACGCAGGCGAAGGCGACCGGCCCGACCCTGACATGGAGGTGCAGCTGGGCACGGCGCCCCCAGCGGGCGGGCGACGGCTCGAACGCGGCGGTAGCCATGCTGGCCACAATCACGGGCCCGCGCGCCCCGTTGCGCCCAATGTTGCGCAGGGGCCTGCGCTGCCGCCCGGCGTGGGGGGCAACCCTGGTGTCGGGCGTACGCCCAGCGTGGCGCCACCCAAGCCCGGCGCGCAAGGGGGCGGCGGTGCTGCGCTGCCGCTGACCAAGCCGACCACACGCCCGGCTGCGGCCGCTCTGGCCTCGGATCCTGCGGCTCAGCGGGCGGCGCACGCCTGGCTCGATGACTTGGTGCAGGGCCGGCTCGACAAGCTCGCGGCCCGCTCCACGCTTCCGTTTTATAGCGGGTCGACGATGGTGGCGCGCACCAAGGAGGAGCGGGCAGACGTCCTGCAGTCGCTCAGCGAGGAGGCACGGGTCGACGGTGGCAAGCGCGCGGCCAAGTACACCAAGCCCGACGTGCTGACCGCGGCCAAGCTCCGCAAGGTGTTTGGGAGCGTGCCCTCGGGTGTTCAGGAAGGCGACGGCTATGTCTACGCGCTCACCAAGGTGCGCGGCGACTTCCTCATCCTCATCCTGCAAAAGAAGTTTGGCGCGTGGCGCATCGTCGGCACCACGCGCTAGTCGCTACTTGCGGGCGAAGCTGAGCTTCTCGATCTTCACGACGTCGTAAGGCCGGTTGTTCCGACGCGGGTCGACCTTGACCTCGCTGATCTTGGTCGGCACGGACGCGTCGGCGCACTTGCCAAAGATGGCGTGCTTACCGTCCAGGTGCGGCGTCTTGTTCACCGTCACGAAGAACTGCGAACTGCCCGTGTTGGGCCCACGGTTGGCCATCGAGAGATAGCCCGGCCCCGTGTGCTTGAGCGTCTTGTCGAACTCGTCGATGACGACGTAGCCGGGCCCGCCCGTGCCGCTTCCCGTGGGATCGCCGGTCTGGATCATGAAGCCCTTGATCACGCGGTGGAACACAATCCCGTCGTAAAACGGCTTGGCCTCCCACTTGTCGCTCTTCTTGTCGTAGGACTCCCGAACACCGCGGCCCAGCCCGACGAAGTTGGCGACCGTGAAGGGCGTTTGGTCCTCGTACAGCTCGCACTCGAACTCGCCCTGGTTGGTGTGAAACGTGACGTGCAGCTTGCCCTTGCTCTTGTCGGCAAGGGCGTCGTCGCCGGCCAGCGCCTGCTCGAGCGTGAACTCGCCGCCGCGTGGGTCGCCTTGCGCAACCGCGTAGGCCTTGACCTCTTCGTTGGTCAGCCCGCGGGGCGCGACCTGACCCTTGCGGAACGTCTTGCCGCCGGCTGCCGCGGGGGGCGGGGCCTTGAGCGTCTTGACTGCGTCGCGCTTGTTGGCGGGCTTTTTGATCGGCGCCTTCTTGTCGGCCTTGCGCTTGGCGGCCTCTTTGTCGAGGGCCATCTTCTCGCTCTTGGCGGGCTTGGCTTCCGTTTTGGCGGCGTCGGTCGCGGCGGACTTGCCGGTGCAGGCCGCGGCAAGCGGCAGCGCGCAGACAAGGGCGATGAGGGGCGAGGAGAGGTTCGGCCGAGTTCGCGGGTGCATAGCGTGCTCCAGGTTTGGCGTCGCAGCCGTCATTTCGGCGCGAGCGCTCGGTGGTGGGTGTGTAGCGCAACCCGGGGGGCTGCACAAAAGCCCCCGCGGGCGGGGGGCCTATTGCCGTGTAATTTCGATACGCACGAGCGTGGGGGGCGGCTTTTTCTCGGCGAGGACGGCGCGCTCGATCCGCCGCAGCGCGGCTTCCCCGTCGCATTGACCGAAGATCGTGTGGTCGCCCTCCAGGTGCGGCGCTGCGGCCGTCGTCACGAAAAACTGCACCGACCCGCTGTGCTCCTCGCCCGTGTTGGCCATCGCGAGCACGCCACCACGGTCAAACGAGTCGCCATAGCCCGTCTCGTCCTGGAGGAAGTAGCCACCATCGGCCAGCCGTCCGTGGCGCCCCGTCTGCACAAACTGGCCGAGCTCGGCGCGGTGCCAGGGCATCTGCACGTAGTACGGCTCGGTGTGCCACGCCCCGTCGTCTCCCCGCCATGGCCGCAGACCCCGGGCCAGGCCGACGAAGCTCGCGACCGTGAGCGGCGCCTGGTCGGCGAGCAGCTCGCACTCGACCGGCCCCTCGCTCGTGATGAGGGTCGCGGTGAGCTGCGGGCCCTCGGGGAGTCCTTCGAGCGCCTGTTCGAGCGGGAAGCGGCCGCCGTGCGGGTCGCCCAACGCCTCGTTGGCGCGGGCGAGGTCTTCGTCGGGCGGGGGGAACGTGGCGGTGGTCGCGGGGCGCTCGCAGGCGGCGGCGAGCGTCGCGCAAAGGAGCGGCGTGACCGCCCAACCGCTTCGCAAACCACCGCGTGGCCAAGCTCGCACCGCCGGGAGCATAGCGCTACTCTTCACTGCGGATGCATGGTGTTCTTCGTTGGTGGCGCAGTCGCTACGCCCCGCGCTGGCGGACGGTGGCGGTCACGGCAGCGCTTGCGCTGGGGCTCGTAGGGCCGCAGACAGGCTGCAAGAATCGCGGCTCGCGGACGGGCGATCTGGCCGCGCCCGACAGTGCGCCCGCGTGGGAGAACCGCTTCGCGGTCGCGTTTGACGATGCGTACACGCGCGAGTCGATCAACCTGGTCGGCCGCGCACCGCACGACGTCTTGGACCAGCGGTTGTTCGCGGCGCGTCTGGGTCACTCCGCCCTCGTCGCACGCGTCTCCGTGGACCAGGTCTGGGGCCGCGGCCGCCACGAGGGCTCCCAGGACCAATACCTCGACGTCACCATCGATCACGTCTTCATCGGCGAGCTGCCCAAGAACACCAACGAGCAGCAGTTGCTGCCCGTCGCCTCCAACGGCGAGCTCTCCGCCGAGCTGCAGGGCGCCAGCATGATCTTGTTTGTACGCTGGGCGCCCGGCGACAAGCCTGCGTTCCACCACCACCTCATGCCCAGCGACCCCGAGCTCGAGGGCTACATCGAGGCGCTGGTGGACCACGCGCGCAGCGAGGGTGTGCTCAACGCGAGCGGCCAGGCCTCGGGCAAGACGGGCAAGCGCAAGAAGAAGCGCAGCGACAAAAAGGACAAGAAGAAGGCCAAGCGCGACGCCAAGTCTGGGGGCGATGCCAAGGCCAGTGGCGACGCCAAGGCCGGCGGGGGCAAAGCCAAGGCCGGCGGCAAGGCCAAGGTCGGCGGCGGCGCCAAAGCGGGCGCGGGCAGCAAAGACGCCGACAAATAGTCGGCCCGCGACGACAGCGGAGTTTGCGCATGGAGAGTCCGCCGACCTCGGAATCTGCCGCTGAGCGCGGCTAAAAGCGCTGAAACGTGGCAGAGCGTCGTTCGCTTGACGCGCCGCCAGCGGGCGAGTACATACAGCGCCCGCTCGGCGCGTAGCTCAGTTGGTTAGAGCACTGCCCTGATAAGGCAGGGGTCGGAGGTTCAAGTCCTCCTGCGCCGACTACCCCGCTTCTCTCTTAAGACTTCATCTACGAAATAACCCCACTCGGGGGATTAGCTCAGCTGGGAGAGCGCCGGCTTTGCAAGCCGGAAGTCATCGGTTCGATCCCGATATCCTCCACCACTCAAGACCGCCGCAAGGCGGTCTTGTTTTTGGTTGGCGTGGCGGGGGCACGCAGTAGGTACGTGTCCGCGCGTCGAGTCGCCGCTGACCTTGCCGTTGCGGTCGAGGGGCGCTTTCAACGGGCGCATCAGCGTGAATCCTGGTGGTCCTGGCCCCTGATCGCACAGATGATTCACGTTACCCGTCGTACGCTGGCAGGTCACCAGACCACCGACCGGCCCGCGGGCCGGCCCAACACTTCCTCCAACCACCACCACCGCCCGTGTAGACTCAGCCGATGGGCGCCGCGCGACCACGACTAGCGTACGCGGCGCTGCTCGCCGCATTGCTGGGCTGCGGCCCGTCGGGCGGCGAGCCCATCGTCCGATTTGCCACCTGCGGTGCGGACGGACCGGTGGAAGTCCTCCCGTTCGACGAGGATTCGGCTGTAGCGACACGGCTGGGTACCGACCGGCTGCTGGTCCAGGCGACGCCGCTCGCTTCGTCGGAGACTGAGCACTCCTACGAGGACAGGATCACATGGTCCGTGGGCCCGTGCGGCGAGACGCCCGTGCAGGTTGCGACGGGGTTGGAGGTCTCCGAAGTGGGCGAGTGGCTGCTCGGGTGCGGCGGACCGCCTTCGGACTTTGGCCCGATCGTGCGCGTCGACCCGGAGGGGCAGGCAGCCCCTGTGGTCTTGCTCGAGAGCGCGGGGTGCGAGGCCGTGCTCACCGACCACGGGCTGCTGGCGTTCGACCGCGCTGCGGGCGAGTTACGCCTCCACCGCGACCCGTCACGCGACGAGCTTGTCGCGGAGGTGCTGGCCACCGACATCGCCTGGTTCGACCGCGTCTGCCTTCTCAACGGGGCCGGCTGTGATCCCGCGGCCGCCATCGCTGGGCCCGCTGTGTACGCGGTGACCGGCGGGCGCGAGCTCGTGCGCATCGACCTTGCGACAGGCGCAACCGGCGTCATCGCGCAGGGGGCTGCGTTTGCTTGGATGACGCCGGACACAACGCACCTGTGGTGGAGAGAAGCATCGGGCGGCGACGACGAGCCTGGAGACCTCGGGCCGGTTCATCTCCGCGATCTCGCGACGGATGCGGATGTCGTCGTCTACGACGGGACGGCGCCCCGCGAGCGTGAGTGGCCCTACGGGCACGTCGAGCTCCGCGGCGCGAACGCGCCGACCCTGCTCGACCTTCGCGACGGCACACTGCATGGACTCCCCGAGGGGATTCGCTTCCTCGGCGGCCGAACGGACGCCCCTATGTTGCTGTGGGGAGACGACGACCGTTCGTACTACTGGTCCGAAGTCACTCTCGAGGCCGTCGAGATCCCTCGCGAGCGCCCGTGCTACTCGCGGGAATGGGGCTCGATTGGCTTCGACGAACTCCGGGTCGACGACTGTGATGCGCACGAGGGCGACCTGTGGACCTACCCTTACGACGGCGGTCCGGCGGAGCCGGTGGCGACGAACGTGACGCGGGGGGAGTTCCTGCACTTCGATGGCAAGGTCGTCTGGTCGACGGAACGGAGCGTATTCGGCTACGGCGACCTCTTCGTCGCAACGGAGCCCGGCGAACGGACGCGCATCGCCGCGCATGCACGACTGCAGGCGTATCCGCGGAAGGACCTTGGCGGTGATGTCCTGTATGTCGACGGCGACCGTTCGGGTCTGTGGCGCACCGCGACTGAACCGCACGGCTGAGGCGGGCGGGATGGCGCCGGTGGCGGCGACGCCTCGGGCCTCACCACTCAAGCGAGAGCCCCCGCCTCAGCCGTGCGCTTGCCGACGCGGTTTGTGTCCGCGCTTGTGCCGGATCTTTTTGAACGCGAGCAGCTCCTCGGTGGTGATCGCCCCATCTCCATCGGCGTCGATCGCGGCGAAGTCATCGGCCATGCGGCTGTCGCTCACCTCCTCGGCAGACAAGGTCCCGCTCTTGTCCACGTCACGCTTGGCAAACATCTTGGCGACGTGTTCTTCGGGGCTCTTACCGTGCTTGCCGTGCTTGCCGTGCTTGCCGTGCTTGCCACGCTTGCCGTGCCTACCGCGGGCAGCGGCCAGTTCGTCGGCCGAGAGCTGTCCGTCTTTGTCGGTGTCGAGGTCGTCGAACTTGTGGGCGAGGCGGCTGTCGGCGGCCTCTTCGCGGGAGATGGAGCCGTTCTTGTCGGTGTCGTACTTGGCGAGCTTGCCGCGGTGGCGGCGGGAGCCCTCCGCGTCGGCGTCGAGGGCGGCCTCACGCTCCTGTTCGAGGACCTCGGCCTCGTTGTCACAGCCCAGGACGAAGGCGAAGGTGAGGGGCAGTACGGCGGCGATCGTGGGTTTCATGGTGAGTGTCTTCCTTCCGTCGCAGCGGGACAGTTGCAGTCTCCCACCATCCGGGACTAGCGCCGCCGGCTTTGCAAAGCGGTTACGTCCGGGCGTGTTTTGTACCGACGAGCCCGTCACGGGGCTGTTTTGGCGCTAGGCCGGCTGAGACATCGTGCCGCGATCCCACAGCAAATCCGCACGTTGGGCGGCTGCCCAACGCGAAGAGCCGCAGCGTGGGTCCGACCGTTGTGCGGCCCCTACGGGCAGTTGCAGGATGGGCTGACCGCAGCATCGCCCGCACAGATGCCGTCCCACGAGTTGTTGCAGCAGAACGCGTCCGCAGCACAGATCGCAGCCTCGCACGCGGGCTGGTTGCACCCGGGCGTGCCGTTCGCGACGCAGCAGTCGCCTGACCCACCGATGCAGGCATCGATGACCAGCGCGGAGCAATCGGCCGTGCAGGTCAGCGGTCCGCTGTCAAAGCCCTGGGTGACGCAGGTTTCGCCGAGCAGGTCGGCGCCGTCGCAGACTTCGGGGCCTTCGGCCACGCCGTCACCGCACTGAATGGCGCAGCCCGAGGTGTCGAAGCCGCAGGTCGGCAGGCATCCCAGCTCGCCCTCGCCCAGGCCTAGGGAGAGGCAGGTTGCGCCGCCGAGCAGGGCGCCGTCGCAGGTCTCGGTGCCGTCGATGACCCCGTTGCCACAAACGCCGCAGCCCTCGGTGGTGAACCCGTTGCAGTCGGCGTCGCAGGTGAGCGAGCCTGTGTCGAAACCCTCGGTGACGCAGGTTGCGGCACCGAAGTCGGCACTGTCGCAGACCTCGTCGCCGTCGATGAAGGTGTTGTTGCAGGTTCCGCAGGCGGTGAAGTCGTAATCGCAGTTCTTTTGGCAGCTCAGGGTGCCGCTGTCGAAGCCCTCGCCCGCGCAGGTCTTGCCGGGCACGTCGACGCCGTCGCAGTCCTCGTTGCCCTCCTGCATGTCGTTGCCGCAGGTTGAGCAGCCGTCCGTGTTGTACAGGCAGTCCTTGCCGCACTGCAGCTGGCCGGTCATGAAGCCCTTGCTGAAGCAGCTGGCCTCGAGGGGGGCCTCAATGTCGCAGTCTTCGGCGGGGTCGATGATCTCGTTGCCGCACGTGCCGCACTGCTCGAAGTTGTACTCGCACTCGGGCGTGCAAAAGAGCGTGCCGTTGTCGAAGCCCTCGCTCGCGCAGGTCGCCGCACCCACGGTGCCGTCGCAGTCCTCGTCGCCCTCTTGCTTGCCGTTGCCGCACTCGAACGAGCCGCAGCCGGTCAGGTCGTAGCCGCCGCAGTTGGCGGTGCATCCGAGGGTACCGATCTCGAAGCCGAGCGTCTCGCAGCTCTCTTTGCCGACATCGGTACCGTCGCAGACTTCGTCGGCGTCGATGATGTTGTTGCCGCAGACAGGATCCTGGCTGCCGTCGTCCGTGCTCTCTTCGCCGCCGTCGGTCTCGGCCTGACCCGTGTCGGGCGTGGGGTTGCTGTCACCGACGTCGGCGCCGGGCGTCCCGGTGCTGCCTTCACCGCTTGTCGCGAACTGGTCTGGGTCCTCGACGGCCGTCTCGGGACAACCGGAGGCGCAGACAACCAGTAGGGGGACGACGGGGAACCAACGCGTAAGGACCATGTTCCACGACTATCACGTCGTCAGTGCGTTTTGCGCGCGGAACGCGGGCAAGGGCGTCAGCGGCCGGATAAAGCGGCTATTCGCTGGAAAATAGGCTCGGGCAACCAGCGGACGACGGTCATGATCGGGGCCCAAAACCAAGGGACGAAGCGGGCGCCGCCACGTCCGTCCAGGTGCGACACGATGTCGGCGGCGACCCGGGCCGCGGTCGAGAACGTTGCGTTCTTGGTGTGGTCGACCGTCATCGGGGTGTCGACCGGTCCGAGCTTAAAGGCGTGGACAGCAACGCCGCTGCGATACAGGCGGCTTCGCAGGCCTTGGAGGTAGATCGTCAGGGCACCCTTGGCGGCGCCGTAGGTGTAGTTGCGGGGTCGGCCACGCTCGCCCGCAACCGAGGACAGCACCGCGAGCTGCCCGTGCCCGGCCGCCTCCATCGCGTTGGCCAGCGGAATGAGGAGCGAGACCATGCTGGAGAAGTTGGTCGTGATGATGGCGTGCGCCGCGTCGTAGTGCGCCTCCGTCTCGAGCTGGGACCCGAGCAGGCCGTGGGCCAGGATCGCGATGTCGAGACCACCCAGGGCTTGGCGCGCCTCGTCGACCCGTTCGGCGTTCTCATCGGTCTCGTCCAGATCACAGCAGATCGACCCGACCACCGCGTCGCCGAGCGCGTTGCACAGGCGCTGCAGCTTGTCGGCGCTACGCCCGATCAAGAACAGTTGTGCGCCCCGACTGGCGTACAGGTGCGCGGTGCGGGCCGCGATGGCAGAGGTGGCTCCGACGATGAGGACGCGCGTCATCGCAGCGGAGTGTAGCTAAAACCAGCCGTCGACCACCCATCGCAGATAGGGGCGGACCCAATCCTCGATGTCGAGCAGCGCTTCGACGTCGTGCGCATGCACCCGCACGCTGTGCTGCAGGTCGTGCTCGAACATGTCGCGTCGGAACTGCGCGGTGAACTCGGCGTCGTGCACCAGCGCCGCCACCTCGTAGTGGTTGAAGAAGCTGGCGTGGTTGAGGTTGGCACTGCCGATCACGGTAACGTCGTCGACGACCGCGACTTTGGCGTGGGTCATATGATTGTTGTACTCGTACACCGCGACCCCAGCGTCGATGAGCTCCGGGTACTTCAGCCGCGCGGCGTAGAGGAAATCCCACGAGTCGTTGTGCTCGTCGGGGAAGATGCACACCACCCGCACGCCACGGCGGGCCGCATCACAAAGGCGATGCAGGACCTCGCGCGAGGAGAAGTATGGGTTCTGGATCCAGATCTCGCGCTCGGCCTTCGACAGCAGCGACAGCAGCTCCGCGTGGATGTGGAGGCGTGCCCCGGGCGTGGTGTCGAGCACGGAGACGGGAATCCCATCGTCGAACCGAGGCTGGAGCGGGAACGTGGGGTGCGACGCGCGTCCGGGCGCCCCCGTGGCGGCGCCGCGATCAAAGGCGTCGCCGCCTTCGGCAACCCAACGCTCTCGAAACAGTGACTGCAGCGGCTGCGCGGCGGGGCCCTCGATCTCGACGAAGCAGTCGTGCCATTTGATGAACGGGTCATGCTCGGCGGGCACCGTCGGGTCGAACGCCTCTCGGTACAGATACTCTTGGCCGACGTTGGCCCCGCCCAGGAGCGCCCGGCGCCCGTCCACGATCATCAGCTTTCGGTGGTCGATCCGGGCGACGCCAAAGAACGGTAGCTCCGCACGGAGGTCGCGGTAGGCGGCAGGCTCGGGCCCCGCCGCTTGGGGGGCGACGCTGACGTAGGGGAATCCCGTGTCGAGGATCTGCGCGTTGGCCTGGTCGCGCAGCGGCTGCATCAGGGCGTCGGTATTGCCGCGCGCGCGCTCGGCCTCGGCCTCTTCGGCCAGCTGCTTGAGCAATGTACGGCGCTCCTCGTCGGAGATGCGGCGGGCCGTTCGTGCCCACACCGCCTTGAGCTGCGCGAGGCGGTGGCTCGTGGAGGTGGTTTGCGCGTCGTACATCAGTCGCACGGTGACCCCCCGCGCGGCCTGCTCCACGAGCAGATCCACAATCGCTTGGCCCGCCGGGTCGGCGTACAGGAGCATCACTTGCAGGTGGATGGTGTGTTGCGCCCCGCTGATGGCCGCGGTCATCGCTTGGAGGATCGCGGGGCCGTCGATGAGCGGACGTACGCGATTGCCCAGCAGTCGGCGCGGCGCAGGCCCGCTGAGATCGAATGTGTACGGGCTCCCCCAACGCCCGATCCGCGTGCCGATGTGATCGTCCCAGTAGCCGCGGCGGTTCAGCGAGCCCGCGGCAAAGTGAGCGCGCGAGCTCCACAATCCGTCTGGGGTCGACAGCTCGAGCGACAGGTCGGGCTGATGCTCGTGATCTTGGGTCGTGGTGAGTTGGGCCCGCCCGTGGTCGTCCAGGGCGCCGCGGGCCAGGACCGTCTTGCGCCGCAGCGGGTCGTGCTCGACGAGGTCGACCTGGGTGCCCTCGGGCAGCCCAGTAAAACCCCCGCGTTGTTCGTCCCACTGCACAAACCGGACAAACGCGTCGAACGTCACCCGAAACGCAATCGGGTCGGCCGGGCTTCCAATGGCATCGCCCGTGAACTCGTTCCAAAGGCCGCGGGTGTACCCCGCGCTGTACCGGTCACGCGTCGTCCAGACCTCGGGAAGCTCCAGGACCGCCCGCGGTGGATCTGCGCTGGCGACGAGACTCCCCGACTCCAGATCGATGAAGCGCGCTGCGAACCGAAGCTCGAAGTACAGCTCGGGCTCGCGCTCGCCACCGCGCTCCACGGTGAGCTGAACTCGGCCGTCGAGGCCAACGACCCCACTGCCGAGCGTTTCGTCGGGCAGCACCGCGTTCTTGTCGCGCGCCAGCACCACGAGCCCAGCCGGCATCGGGTCGTAGCGCCGGGCCAAGCGGTTCCAGTACGTGAACGCCAGGTCACACCGAATTGCCACGCTTCACACCATAGCGTGGCCAGTGAGGCCTACGGAGCCCCGAACAGTCGACAGCCGGCAGGCGTGTCGCCCATCGCCGACGCAAGCGCTTGGGCGATGTTCCGGCCGGCCGGACCGGAGGGCTCGATCCCGTTGACGAAGTCCGACGGCTGATCGCACACGGTGCGCAGGTCGAGGATGTTGGCACCCGCCGCCAGTGCCGCCCGAACGATCACATCGTTGAACATGCGCAGGGCCGTCGCGCCACGCCGACTTTGCTCGCCGAGGTCGGCTTCGTAGATCGTGCACACCAAAAGGGGCAGCTTGCGCTCGGTCAGCGCGTCCAGCACCCATCGGTACCGCTCGTCGAAGGCGTCCAGTCGTGTCGCGAACAAGTCCAGCGCGTCCGCCGTGGACGGCACGGGCGTGCCCAGCAGGTCTGCGTTGAGCAATGCATCGTTGCCGCCGAGCGACAGGCAGAGCTGGGTCGCCGACTGCGGAATCTTGTCCAGCTGCGGCCCGATGTCGGTCGTGGTCGTGCCATCGACCGACAACGCCGTGACCGCCCACGCGGCGCCTAGCGCTTGTCGAAGGTGTTCTGCGACGTCTGGCGCGCCATCGGTGTAGGCCCGATTGTCGAAGACGGAGTCGCCCAGGAGTATCGCGTTGTTCGCCATGCCCCGCGATAGCACTTCGCCAGCGATTGGCCAGGCCTGTCGGGCGCGCTAGCCCTGGGGAGCAGCGGTGGCTTCAACGCCCGTGGGAGCGGGGGCGGACGGTGTGGCGCGCGACGCCAGCAGCCACAGTCCCGCCAGCGCCAGGGCAGCGCCCGCGGCCTTGCGCGGTGTGAGCTGGTCGCCAAACAACAGCACGCCCAGCGGCAGCAAGACGAGCGCGGCGGCCACGTTGACGTAGGGCGCGGCGAGCCCGAGGTCCCAGCCTGCGCGGTAGGCGAGCAAAAACCCGATCTCCAGGCCCACGACGGCGATACCCAGCGCATACGAGGCCCACCCGGCCTGCCCCAGTGTCGCGCCCACCGAACGCGTGGTTGGCATGACCACGAGCAAGACGAGGCTGCACACCAACGCAACGCCGTAGGTGATCACCAACGAAGCCGCGGGGCTCGCCTCCGGCCGAACCGACTTTTGGAACACGTGGTAGCCGATGTTGGCGGCGATGGTGAGGGCGATGGCGGCGTAGTACATGGCGGGATCAGGCGTCGGGGCAGGGCGCGAGTCCGAGTCGGGCGAGGACCTCGTCCGCGAGCGCGAGGGCGGATGTGAGGCCGGGGCTCTCGATTCCAAGCAGGTTTACCAGCCCCGCGATGCCGTGAGCCTGCGGGCCGCGGACGACGAAGTCGGCTGCGGGTGCTCCCGGGCCTTGCAGCTTGGTGCGTACGCCCGCGTAGGCCGGTCTCAGGGCATCCGGGCGCAGGGCGGGGAAGTAGCGCTGCGCGGCGGCGACAAAGGCTGGGGCGCGGGTCGGGTCTGGGGTGTACTCGACGGTGTCGACCCACTGCTGGTCGGGGCCCAGCCGCACCGCCCCGGCCAGGTCGACGGTCGCGTGGATCCCCAGGCTTGCGGTGTCGGGGACGGGGTAGACCAGGCGCTCGAACGGCCGCCCCGCGACCGCGAAGTAGGTGCCCTTGCAAAGGAACTGAGCGGGCACATCGAGCGAGGCGCCACCGGCCGTACGGATTGTCGAGGCTATCGCCGTGGCACCCAGGCCCGCCGCATTGACGACGGTCTGTGCGTGGACATGGTGGTCGTGTGTCACGACGCCGAGCCCGCCGTCCTCGTGCTCTCGCACGGCCAGCACTTCGGTCTGAAGGGCCACCGCGGCACCGGCTTGCTCGGCGTCGTTGAGGAGCGCCGCCATCAACCCAGCCGAGTCGACGATGCCGCTGCTCGGGCTGAGAACCGCCTCTGTGCACCAAAGCTCCGGCTCCAGCGCGCGGGCCGCTGCGCCCGTCAGGCGCTTTAGGT
>Ga0316189_10000591_pt1 | contig 36360 bp, 22 predicted proteins | sample LowCovwburrow_MG_FD_204930 | JGI IMG/M metagenome (GOLD analysis project Ga0316189, IMG submission 204930) | Coastal sediment microbial communities from Maine, United States - Lowes Cove worm burrow | ecosystem: Environmental > Aquatic > Marine > Coastal > Sediment | place: USA: Maine...
TCGGCGATGTCTGCGGCGGTGGTCGGATTGCCGCCGTACATGCAGCCCATCTCGAGCTGGAGGCCGCCGGCGTCGCCGAGCGGGAAGGTGTCGCTGTCGACGGTCTGGATCGGCAGACCCTCCTTGTCGTTGGCGTCGTCGAGGTTGCGGACGAGGCCGGCTCGACCGCCGCCGCCGCCGATCGTCGAGGTCGCGCCGCCGAGGAGAAAGCGGAGCTCGCCGGCCTCGATCTGTCGCTTGTTGGCGCTGCCCATGGTGGTCAGCTTGACGTGGCCGTTTTGCCCCTTGCGCCAGTCGTGGCGATGCTCATAGCGGTCGGGACCCTCACCGATCGGGACGTTGTTGGTGAAGCCGAGGTGGTCGTGGGTGTTGATCAGCCCCGGCGAGATCACCCCGTCGGCGCAGTCGACCCAGCTCGCGTCCATCGCCTTCGGGTCGGTGTCACAGTCGCAGCCGACACAGACGATCGTCTCGTCGACGACCAGCACCTGGCCGTTGCTGTAGACGCCGTCGGGGCCGAGCACCGTGCCGCGGAGGAGCAGGCCCTCGGTCCCGGGGATGCTGACCTGACAGAGCCCCTCGTCTGGGGGCAGCAGCGGCTCGCCGCCGCAGTCGAGATCACCGCCGGTGCCGCCGGTGTCGGTGTCGGTGTCGGTGTCGGTGTCGGTGTCGGTGTCGGTGTCGGTGTCGGTGCCGGTGTCGGTGTCGGTGCCGGTGTCGGTGCCGGTGCCGGTCGTCGTCGAGGTGGACTCGCTAGTCGTCGTCGGGTCGGTCGTCGTCGCGGTGGCCGTGACCGCGGTCGTCTCGCTGGTGGAGCTGGTGGAGCTGGTGGAGCTGGTCTGGTTGGTCGAGCTTGTCGAGCTTGTCGAGCTTGTCGAGCTCGTGTCCGTATCCGTGGCGCTCGTCGTCGCCGAGGTCGCTACGTCATCGCCGCTACAGGCGACGACCATGAGAAGTCCAGTGAAGGTCCAAGGATAAAGGGCAGACGTTCGGGTTCGCACGTCGCGGAGGATAGCGAGCGATTGTTACCGCAGGGTGGCAAGGGGGCGCGAAATTTCCCGAAGAAAGGGGCGAAATCGCGCCGTTGTTGTGAGGAGGGTAGGGGCTTACCCCCCACACTCACGCACGGGAGAGGCGTAGCGCGGGCCAGCCTGGTCGGTGTGCCGCTAGGAGCCGCGCTCCAACCGCTGGGCCGCCGCCAGCGGCCAGGCCGGCCTCGGACGCGCGCATCCCAGTCACTCGCTCTAGGGCTGCTGCCCTGGTACGCGGCGCGGCGCGCAGACGAGGTTGGGGTGGCAGCCCGGTCACGGCTTCGCGGATGCGAACGGCGTTCTTCACCTTGTTCATCCCTAGCGGTGCCGATACCATCATTTTATGAGAAGTCTCACTCCGTCAGTGTTGCTCGTCGTCTTGTCTATAGTTGCCTGCGACACGAACGGCACCCCGCCAATGGATGCTGAGACGGGCGAGAGCCCAGTCCAAGACAATGCGGAGATGCAGGAGATGCAGGAGATGCAGGAGATGCACAGGGGGCCGGCGTGGGTTCTCCGCGATGGCGACGGCAACGCGCTCGACGCTATGGTCACTCCACACTTTGGGTATAGGGATAGTGTGGCATGGCATGACTATAAGTACCCATCCTTTGGCAATGACGCCGAGTTCCCCTGCGTGAGGGTTGAAGATCTCGCCGGGTTCTACATGAACGTCTCCTTCTCCCTTGAGACCGGGACGATGACCGAGTGCAATCCGCCGAGCGGAGGGGTGTACGACCAACCAGATGTCTTCTTCTTCGACGACGCCTGTGAAGGCGCCGCATACATCTCCTCTCATCCGATGTCGTGGAAGTTGTCGGACGGCGCCGATGTTCCTTTCAGCACCCGCGACGCGCGCCGAATCTACACGATCGACGGTGTTCCGCACTTCGCCGACGAGGCCGCAAAGTCTAAGCTGGAGGACCCCTTCTATAGATATGGGTCTGATCCTACAGGGGCCACGGGGTGCCATGAGCAATTGATCGGGACGCGGTTCTTGGCGCCCCTCGCGGAGGTCCCCGAGTCCGTCGTCAATGCCCTGCCCAACCCCCCCTACACCCTCGCGATGGAGTACCCCTAGCCGCCCTGTGCGACCATCTGGGGGCGCCCGTGCCCGTGGTGCTTGACCGGGCGAGACCGGCGGAGAGTCTGTCCTCAGCGGATCTTGGCGAAGCGCCGCTCGACCCGGGCGAGGAAAGCGACGCGCTGCGCTTGGGTGCTGGTCTCGATCCGATGCTGGGCCATCCACACCCGGGTGCAGCGGGGGGAGACGCCGACGCCGACGCCCCGCTTGATCGTCCGCTGGCCCGGGTAGCCCATGAGCTGGAGGACGAGCCAGGGCATCGCGGTCGAGGTGACCACGCCGAGGAGACGGATCCTGCGCAGGCACGAGCGAGCGAGGCCGCCGCCCTCCGGGAGCTCGAAGGCGACCCCAGGGAGCCAGACCCGATCGAACCATCCCTTGAGGATCGCGGGGAGGCCGAAGAACCAGGTCGGGAAGACGAAGACCAGGCCCTCGGCGCGCTCGATCCGAGCGACATGATCGGCCAGCGCGCCGCTGCGGGTCTTGCCGGGGTCGTTCATGTAGTCGAGCCACTCCGACTCGTGGAGGACGGGGTCGAAGCCTTCGGCGTAGAGATCGAGGAGATCGACCTCATGGCCGCCGCGAGCGAGGCCTGCGAGGACGCGCTCGAGCGACGCGTGGGAGAAGCTCGCGCGGTGCGGGTGGGCGAAGACGACGAGAACTCTCATCAGTGGACCTCGATGAGCGGCGGGTTGGTCAAGGGGCGGGGGCCTTCTGCGCGTCAGCGTCACGGGCCGCCAGCCAGGCGCCGATGTCCGCGTGGGCCCGCTCGTAGGTCATCGCCTCGAATTTGCGGGCGACCTCGACCGTGACCTCGAACATGCCGTAGCCGGTGAGGGGCTGGTAGACGTGGCAGACCGCGGGGTGGCGGCTGGCCGCGGCGAGGCGATCGACGCTGAGGGAGTTGGAGACGATGAGCGAGAGGAAGAGGATGTCTTCGAGCTTGGGGACAGGCCTGTGCTTGCGCCACGGGAGCAGGCGATCGACGAGCTGGCGCCAGCCCGAGACCTGGGTGCCGTAGGGCTCCATCGCCCCGAGCTCTCGCCACGCGGTCGGGTCGCTGACGTCGGACATGATCGCGAGGCCGCGCTGGCAGCGGGGGAGGATCGCGTTGATCGGGATGTACGAGATCAGGCCACCGTCGACCAGGAGCCGGCCCTCGTCCGTCACCGGAGGGTAGAGCACTGGCACCGAGCAGCTCGCGCGCATCGCCCTCCACAGCGGGCCGCGCTCGAGGTAGTGGAGCTCGTGCTTGAGCAGGTCGACGGCGCTTAGGCGACAGGGCACGAGGAGGTCTTCGATGTCGATGTCGCCGACCGTGCTGTGGAAGAGCTCGTCGAAGCGCCGGCCGTCGGTGAGGGCTGTGATCGGCGGCTGGAGCTCGCGGAGGCGGATCCGCGAGCTCTCGAAGAGCTTCGCGGAGAGCTCTAGGACCGCCTTCGGGCTCCTGCCGGTGCTCAGCGTCCCGGCGATGGCAGATCCGGCGCTGGTCCCCGCGACGATGTCGATCGGCAGGCCGAGCGTGGCGCAGGCGCGGGCGACCCCGCAGTGGGCTGACGCCCGCGACGACGCTCCCGCGAAGGCGATCCCGTTTGCGCAGCCCATCACCCGCCGCGCGGTCGCGGCGACGTCGGCTGGGGTCGCGTCGCGGACGTGGTGGACGGCGGCGGCCTGCCGAGGAGCGAGCCACCTCCGGGTCCCGCTCGCCTGGGTGATCCCGGCGCGCTGGAGGAGGACGAGCTCGACCGGCGTCGGCGACCCTGCCAGCTCGCGCTCGATCTGACGGAGCGTCGGATCGGCGCTCGCAGACGCGATGAGGACCGCGCGATCGGCCTGGCGATGGCAGCAGCGGGCCCAGACCGAGTCGTCGGCCGTGCATTCGAAGAGGACGACCTCGTGGTCGCTCGACACCCGGTGGAGCCAGGCGATGAGGCGGCGGTAGCCGGGCTCTCCCGGGCGCAGCTCGGCGGCCCCCACCCCGAGGTCACGCTCGATCCGCGCGCGGGTGACGAGGACCACCCTCCGCCCGAGCACGTCCTCGAAGGCGCGGACGAAGGCACGGACGAACGCCTCGCTCGCGGCGCATGGGTCGAGGCGGAGGAGCGCGAGGTGGGCCGGCGCAGGCGAGAGGAGGGGGCCCGCGAGGCTGCGGCGAGCGGCGACGCGGGCGATGTTGGTGCCGATCTGCGGGACGATCGCCTGGAGGCGGGAAAAGGCGTCGAGGGGGATGAAGCCGACCCGGCTGTCGCGCTGGGCGTGGACATCCGCGGTCCGCGTGCCCTCGAGGAGGAGCGCCATCTCGCCGATGGTCTCGCCCTCGCCGCTCTCCGAGAGGTCGACGCGCTCGCCCTCGGCGTCGACGGTGCTCGCCCGGAGGCGGCCGAGGCTGACGAAGTAGATCCCGTCGGGCTCGTCGCCCGCGCGGATCAGCTCTTCGCCCCCCTGGACCACGCGCCATTGGATCGCCTCCTGGACCTGGGCGAGGGCGCCGTCGTCGAGGCCGGTGAAGAGCTCGTAGCGGCGCAGTTGCTCGGGCTGGGCGTGCTCTGCGAGGAGCACCCCCAGGTAGTCGACGACGTCCTGGACATTGTCGCCGCGGACGGTATAGGCGACGCGGTCGAGGCGGCGGCTCGCGCTGAAGCTCTCGGCCATGTCACCTGACCCTTGAATCAGGAGAAGGTCGAGGCTCCGGGCCGCGGCCGGGAGGCCCAGCTCGCGCTCTCTCGCCCCCGCCGACGGCGAGAGAGTGTCGGTCGAGGCGAGGGCGGCGACGCGGTCGGCCGCGCGCACGACCATCCGCGTCCACGGCGAGTCCGTCGGGTCGGCGACCATGACCAGGAGGCGCGCCGCCTCGCCGCGGGCCTCGAGGGCGGCGATGGCGGAGGGATCGTCGTCGTGCCAGCTTCGGCTGTCGACCAGCGCGATCTCGGGGAGAGCGGCGACGGCCTCGCGCAGCGGCAGCACCTCGCCCGCGAGCGCCACTAGCCCGAGCACGAAGGGCCACGGTCGTGCTCCCCGGGCCCGCTGGCTGAGAGCCATCAGGTGACGGGTGAGGGCGGCGACGCGGGCGGCGTTGCCGGTGAGCATCTGCTGGGTGGTGGCGGCGTCGAACTCGAGGACTACGCTGTCGCGCCACGCGAACACCGACGCGGTCCGCGGCTCCCCTGTGAGCGCTCCGATCTCGCCGATCCATGCGCCGCGCGACATCCACGAGAGCCGGCGAGGTGTGGGCGTGTCCACCCGCGCCTCGAAGAGCCCGTGGTAGACGACGAAGGTGCGGTCGCTGGGCTCGCCAGCGCGGACCAGGGGCTCGCGCGCGCGGACGACCCGGGTGCGGACGACGAGGCCCTCGGGCACCTGGACCGGGAGCTTCGACGTCTCGCGGAGGAAGCGGGCGATGGCGTCCCGAGCTGTCGTACTAGCAGGATCCATCGACCGACCACCCGCTTTCGGAGCGTGTGGGGCAGGCTCGCCCCGGTCCCGTCAACGTCCGGTCGCATGAGCGCTCTGAGGTCAACGCGAGCACGAGTCCGACGATACCTCCGCGTGGGGCCGCGCGACACCGCAAGTACGCCCTCGTGAGGGGCGAAGTCGCCCCTCGGGCCTGCCTCGCGCTCGCGCGGACGGAGGCTGACGCGGTTGGATCGGCGGTGTGAGAAGCTGGGAGTTGGGCGATCAGAGCAGGCTGCTCAGCGGTGTGTACTCGAGGTCAAAGGCCTCGGAGACCGCTGGATAGGTGATCTTTCCGCGATAGGTATTGACCCCAAGCGCGAGCCCCGGATCGCGTTGGATCGCCGCTTCGGCGCCGACCTGGGCGAGACGGAAGACGTAGGGCATGGTCGCGTTGCTCAGGGCGTAGGTGCTGGTCCGCGGGACCGCACCCGGCATGTTGGTGACTCCGTAGTGGACAACCTCGGCGACCACAAATGTCGGGTTGGAGTGGGACGTCGGCCGGGTTGTCTCGATACATCCCCCCTGATCGACGGCGACATCGACCACCACCGAGCCCGGCTTCATCGCCTCGATCATCTCTCGGGTGACCAGCTTTGGCGCCTTTGCCCCCTTGATCAGCACCGAGCCGATCAGCAAGTCGGCACGGGCAACGGCCTCGGCGATGTTGAGAGGGTTGGAGGCGAGGGTTGTCAGGCGTCCGCCGAGAACCTCGTCGAGGTAGCGGAGGCGATCAAGGCTGCGGTCGATGATCGCAACGTTCGCGCCCATACCGAGGGCGATCTGTGCCGCATGGGTGCCGACCACACCGCCACCTATGACGATGACATCCGCGGCACGAACCCCCGGGACTCCGCCGAGGAGCTTGCCGCGTCCGCCGTTTGTCCGCTCGAGAAAGTGCGAGCCGACCTGTGTTGCCATTCGTCCGGCGACCTCGCTCATCGGCGTCAGCAGGGGAAGGCGACCGTTGGGGAGTTCGACGGTTTCGTAGGCGATCCCGGTCGTGCCCCTCTCCAGCATTGCCTTGGTCAACCCCTCCTCGACGGCGAGATGGAGGTAGGTGAAGAGGAGGAGATCCGGGCGCATGAAGTCGAATTCACTCGCCTGTGGCTCCTTGACCTTGACGACCATCTCTGCGCCCCAGGCCTCGGCAGCACTGCCGACGATTGTCGCGCCAACGGCTGCGTAGGCATCATCAGGGAAGGATGAACCATCGCCTGCTGAGGTCTCGATGAGCACTTCATGGCCAGTCGCAGTCAGCTGGGCGACCCCGCCAGGGGTCATGGCCACACGGTATTCGTTATCCTTGATCTCCTTCGGGACGCCGATAATCATCGCTGGAGTCTCTTCTCGTGGGACAGTCTCAGCCCCGACCCTATCACGAGCCACGAAGTGAGGCATCCTCTAGGTTGATCACATCGAAGGGGGGGCGGCCCCCACCGGGAGCTCCTGTGGGAGACCTGGCGCGAAGTACAGCGCGGGCTGCGTCGGCGCTGGCGCTGCAGTGAGGACCGGATGACCCGAGCGCGGCGAGTGCAGGCGGCCCGGCCCTTCGCGTCAGCGCGTCAGCGGATGGCGCCTCGGAGCGGACGTGGCCGCCCTCGAGCGCCTCACCCACCTCCAGGTGGAGGACGTCTCCGTGCACATGCTCGATCGACTCGGGGCCAGGCTACTCCGTCGAGGATGAAGGCCTCCGATGGCGCCGCTGCCGAGCGTCGCCCTCCGGTGATCGAGGGGCCACGCATACCTCCGCTCTATACACGTCCGGGTCGGAGGCGGCTCTCGCGATTCGCTCTTGGAGTGTGGACTGTAGCCCGTGCCGTTGGGAGATGCCGGAGCTTCAGGCCTTCGTCGACTCAACTGTGGGGAGGCGGGACCAGGCGGTCGTATCCGTGAACTTCGAGGATAGTCCGGAGCGGGTGCGCACGTGGATGGAGGACACGGACTTCATCGAGGAGGGGCAGGAGTCGTCGTAATAGCCGCAGTGGTGATGTCACTGCAGGTGAATCACCGGAGCTACCGGGGATGCGAAGGCGATCACACGGGCTGCTCTCGCGGAGCAGAGCGTGGTTGTCAGGGGGATGCTAGGGCTCCACGTCGGAGGGCATGCCGCGGTCACGAAGGTCGCCGACCATCTCCTCGAGGATCGCCAGGCCGTAGGAGATCTTCTTCAAGAAGGAGATCGCGTGGTGGACGACGACGAAGTTCGGGTGATCCGACCAGATCGCGCGCAGGCTGGCGTCGAGGGCCGCCGCCTGGCCGAGGGTCTCGCGGCGGACCGGGTTTCCGCCCTCGATCCCCATGCCGCCGACCGCAGCGCTCTCAAAGAAGATGACCCCGTCGTAGCGGGCGAACTCCTGCTCTCGGGAGGTGCCCATCGCCTGAAAGAAGTCCTCCGATGCGTCGGGCCAGTAGGCCGCGCCGTCGATCGTGCCGCGGTCGCAGAGGAGGATACGATCGGGGTAGCGCGCGGCTTGGACGTCCTCGAGGTTGCGCTGGACGTGAAAGATCGCGCGCTGAGCGGCCTTGCGCGCGTGCGACTGCTCGTAGCGGGGGAAGCCGCCGCTGAACATCATCGTCGCGGCCTCGGGCACGATCACCACTCGGTCGCCGATCTCGCGGCGGAACATGTCGGCGGCGGTGGTCTTGCCGCCTCCGGGACCTCCGGTGACGACGATACGGCAGCGGTGGTGGGGGGTGGTCGGCAGATCCATAGCGCAGCGCTCCGGGGGAGACAGCGACTATACGACGGCCTGGCCTCGGCTGTGCGAGCGTCGCGGTGAGCCGGAGGATCGAGGGCTGAGCCGCGTACCTGCGCGACAGGGATACGGGGAGCTCCTCGTGTCCTCGTGCAACGTCGGGCTCAAGGAGAGCCCCGCGCTCAGGGTCGCGGAGGCGACCTTCGCGGGTGCTAGCGCTGGCGCGGAAGGAGGACCGAGAACACGGAGCCCGCGCCCGGTTCGCTCGACACTCGTACGGACCCGCCGAGGCGCTCGCAGAAGTGGGCGGTGACGGCGAGGCTGACCCCGGTGCCGTCGTAGCGGCGGGTCGGCGAGTCGTCCGCCTGGCTGAATGCGGTGAAGAGCTTGGGGAGGGCGTCTTCAGGGATCCCGTGGCCGGTGTCAGCGACCGAGAGTTCGAGCCAGGGCGCGTCGTCGACAGACACTTCGTGAGCGCGCACGGTCACGGAGCCGCCCTCGGTAAAGCGACAGGCGTTGTCGAGGAGGGTGGTGAGGACGTATCGGAGCATGCTCTCGTCGGTCGTCAGCGACGGCAGGGGCGCCTCGACCTGGATCCGCAGGGTGTTGTCGTGGACCGCTGCGGCGTCCTGGAAGGCGGAGACGAGCTTGGGAAGCATGACGTTGAGATCGATCGCGACTGGGTGGATCTCGCGCGCGTCGGTCTCGATCTGCGTCAGCTCGAGGATCGACGAGACCGAGCGGAGCAGCCGCATCCCCGCGCGATGGACCGACTGGAGGTCGGCCTCGACGGTCGAGGTGTCGCCGGCCGCGAAGCTCTCGGCGATGAGCTCGGTGAACCCGAGGATCGCGTTGAGCGGCGTCCGCAGCTCATGGGACATGTTCATGAGGAAGCGGGTCTTGACCCGGTCGGCCGCGAGGGCGGCGACCCGCGCGTCGTTGAGGCTATCGTAGAGGCGAGCGTTGGTCAGGGAGATGGCGACCTGAGCCGCGAGCTGGCGGATGACGCTCAGCCGGCGGTGGGTGAAGACCCCTGGGCTCAGCTCATTTTCGAGGTAGAGCACGCAGCTCAGCGCGCCCTGGTGGAAGATCGGCGTGCAGAGGAGAGAGCGGACCTTGCGGGCGCGGAGGAGCGGATCGGCGCTGTGCAGCGGATCCTGAGCTGCGTCGGCGATGATGACGTCGGAGCCCGTGCGGACGACGAGGTTGATGACCGAGGCGGGCAGGGCGGCGAACTCTTCGAGGGTCTGTGCCTGGCCGACCTCGACCTGGATCCCCGCGTCATCGCAGACCGCCTCAGCCTCGACCCGGAGCTGACCGTCGACGTTGAGGAGGAGGACGCCGCGCCGGGCGGCGGCGTTCTCGAGGAGGAGCGTGAGGAGGCGAGTGAGGAGCCGGTCCATCTCCAGCTCGCTGGAGATCGCCCTGGCCGCGCGGTTGACGGTCTCGAGGTCGAGGGCGACGACGGAGGTCGCGCGGGTCATCGTCGCCGCCGATGAGGGGGAGGCATCGGCGAGGTCGAGCGCCATCGGCTCGACGACGAGATCGTCGAACTCGGCGGCGAGCCAGGCGATCTTCGCCTCCGCGCCCCAACGGCGATAGGCGGCGACGGCCTCGCGAAAGAAGGCCCGGGCGACGATCGGCAGGCCACGGTCGACGGAGAAGCGGAGCGCACACTCGGCGGCGAACGCCTCGATTTGGGGCGCTCGCTGCTCGCGGGCGAGGTCGATCGCATCGTTGTAGAGCCGGAGGGCGGCGGCGTCGTCACCGTCGCGCCGCGCCGCCTCGCCGCGGACGAGGGCCAGGCGGGCGCTGAAGTTGCTCGGCGCGGTGCGGGACCACTTTGTCAGGGCCTTGAGCCCCGCCTTGATCCGGCCCTTGTCAGCGCGGCGCTGACGAGCCTTGCTGGCCGGTGCGCGACGGGTGAGGATCAGGCACTCGTAGAAGTAGAGGTCGGCGATGAAGGGGGATCCGAAGGCGGCCTTGGAGCGCGCGAGGGCCTCGGTGATCGCGGCGTAGGCCCGATCGTAGTCGGCCTCCATGTAGCGGAGGAGGGCCAGGTAGAGGTGCTGGTAGAACATCGCCAGCGGCGTGCGCTGTTCGTCGAGCTGGGCGATGAGGCGCGTCAGCCCGGAGTCGTCGACGGCGCCCTCGGGGTCGCGCAAGAGCTCGCCGAAGAGCTCGGTCATGAAGGAGAGCGTCGCCGTCTGATCCTCGAGGCGGCGGCGTCGGAGGAGCGGCATCAGGGCGAGCGCCTGCTCGCTCAGGTGCTCCAGGGGGCTGCCGTCGAGCGCCATCATGAAGATCTCGGTGACCGAGGCGTAGACGCCGAAGATGATGTCGCCGTTGGCTGCGGCCGTCTCGGCGGCCTCGCGAAGGGCGAGCTTGACCTCGGCGAAGGGGCGCACCCAGGGGATCGTGAAGGACGCGGCGAAGAGGTTGATCTTCGCGCTGAGCTCGGCGTTGGCAAAGCGATCGTTGAGCCGGCGGGCGACCTGGGACAGCTCGTAGGCCGCCGCGTAGCGGCCGAACGCGCCGGCCATCACCAGGCCGGCGCCGATCAGTCCATAGGCTGTGACATCGCTCAGGCCGTGGCGGAGCGAGAGGTTCGCGATCCGCAGCAGGAGCACCGACGCGAGGTTGGTGTCGGTGAAGTACGCGGCGGCGATCATCGCCATCATGACCCGGAGCTCGGCCCGGCGCTCGTCGTCACCCAGGAGCGGGAGGTCGAGGATCGTCGCCGCCGGGGCCCGGCCGCGGAGGAGCTGAAAGCGGGTGAAGGCGCGGAGCACCGACAGGGTCGTCGCTGTGGCCGGCAGCCGGAAGCCGAAGAGCGCGAGGCCTCTGCGTCCTGCGTCGAGGGCGGCGGCGAGGTCACCTCGGTTGGTCTCGAGGACAGCCCGCAGCGCGTAGAGGTCCGCCTTGCCGATCACTGTGCGGGTGTTGACGAGTAGCGGTCCGAAGAGCGTGACCGCGCGCTCTGGGCGGCCGGCGAGGTACTCACACTCGACCTGCTCGCGCATGAGCTGGGCGGTCAGGGTCGGCTCTTCGATCCACGGCGAGGCTGGCAGGAGGCGAGCGCCGGCGTCCAGGAACCCGCACGCGGCTTCGTAGGCGGTGGAGAGCTTCGCCCGTTCGGCTGCGCGGATCATCATCGCCGTGATCCTCTTCTGCTCGGCCCGCGCCGTGATCCGGGCGGTCGCTTGGCTGAGGTGCCCGGCCAGGGTGAAGAGCTCGGCGTCGGCGAACGGCTCTTCGGTCGCGTCCTGGTCGGCGAGCATTCTCCGGCCGATCCTCACGTGCAGGTCGAGACGGGCGTCGTCGCCCAGGAGGCCGTAGGCCGCCTGCTGGACCCGGTCGTGGGTGAACTCAAATTCGACGACGTGGACCTCGTCGCCGACGAACTTGTAGTCCTCACCGATCGGGCGGACGAGGCCGGCTCGGAGCGCGCCCCAGAGGTCGTCTAGGGCGGACTTGGGATCGACGCCGGCGAGGTGGCAGAGGAGGTGGAGCTCGAAGCGGGCGCCGATCCCCGCGGCGAGGCGGAGGAGCTCGCGGGTGGCCGGCGCGAGGCTCTGGATCCGCTGGGTGACGAGGGCGACGACGTCGTCCGGGAGCGCTGCCGCCTCGATCTGCGACATGTCCCAGGTCCACCTGCTGAGGGCTCGGTCGAAGCGCAGCACCGACTCCTCGTGCAGCATCTCGAGGAGCGCGCGGACGAAGAAGGGGTTGCCTTCGCTGCTTTGGTGGACGGCGCCGGTGAGGGGGGCGACCGCGTCGACCTCCATGTGCAGGGTCCCGGCGATGATCTGGCCGACGTTGGCCTGCGAGAGCGGTGCGAGGAGCTTCTCTGTGAGCGATGCGCCGGCCTGGATCAGGGCGGCGCGCATCCGTGCAAGCGGATGATCGGAGGAGACCTCCGAGTCGCGAAAGGTGCCGATCCACAGGACGTGGGCGAGCTCCAGACCGCCGACCAGGTCCTCGATCAGGGTCAACGTCGCGAGGTCCGCCCACTGGAGGTCATCGAGGAAGATCGCGAGGGGGTGATCGTCGCGGGCGAAGGCGCCGATGAGCTGGCGGAGGGCGGCGTGGAAGCGGTTGGCCGTCTCGGCCGGCGGCATCTTCGGCACCGGTGGTTGTGGGCCCAGGAGGGTGCCAAGCTCCGGGATCATCTGGATCACCAGCTGGGCGTTTTGCCCGAGCGCGCCGGTCAGCGCGCGTCGCCACTCGCGGAGCCGATCCTCAGGGGTGCCGAGGATGCGGAGCACCAGCTCGCGTAGCGCCCGCGCTAGCGCCGAGTAGGGGGCGCCGTGATCGAGGGCGTCGAATTTTCCCGCGACGAAGGCACCTCGACGCTCGGCGAGCGGCCGCTCTAGCTCGCGGACGAGGGCAGACTTGCCGATACCTCCCGGACCGCCGATGAGGATGAGCTCGTTGCCGCCGGCGCAGGCTCGGTCGAAGGCGCTCATCACGAGGGCGGTCTCCGCCTCCCGGCCGACGAGCGTCGTGCTCAGGGAGAAGCGCTCGCTCCGGTCGAGGAGGCCGAGGGGAAAGTCGACGATCTCCCTGTCGTCGTCGTCCGCCTCGCGGGCGCGGCGGAGATCGCCGAGGAGCCCGGCGAGGCTTTGGTAGCGGTCCTCTGCGTTCTTCTCGAGGAGCCGGAGCACGATCCGCGAGAGGAGCGGAGGGATCTCCTCGCGGAGCAGATCTGGGGGGACAGGTCGACGGGCGATGTGGGCGTGGACCAGCTCTAGGGGGTCTTGGGCCCGGAAGGGCAGGGCGCCGGTGAGCAGCTCGTAGAAGGTGACGCCGAGGGAGTAAAAGTCGCTGCGGTAGTCGACCGGTCGGTTCATCCGGCCGGTCTGCTCCGGCGAGATATACGAGAGGCTGCCCTCGAGGACCTCCGGCGTGAGCGGGCGCTCTTCTGTGAGCACGGAGGCGATGCTGAAGTCGGTGATCGCGACCCGCATATCGTCGGCGGTGACGATGATGTTGTCGGGCTTGATGTCCATGTGGAGCACCCGCTGGGCGTGGATCACCTCGAGCGCCTCGGCGATACGGACGGCGAGATCGAGGAACTCGCTGACGTCAACGCCGTCGTCGGGGATCCGCGGGCGCAGGGACTCGCCGCCGATGTCCTCGAGGATCAGCGCAGCCTGTGGGCCGCGGTCGACGAGCTCGAGGGCGCGGGTGATCCGGTCGTCGTCAAAGCGCCTGAGGAGCTCAAACTCATGGCGGAGCCGAGCGTGCTCGCGGGGGCTGGGGTGCTCGCAGCGCAGCGCCTTGATGATCACCGGACGACCGTCGCTGTCGCGCACGCCCCGGAACACCCGTGTCCTGGCGCCCACGTGGAGCACAGCTCCGGTCGTGTATCCGGGCAGTGAGCTCATGTCCGTACAGGATCAGGTCGTGTCATCCACCAGGCCCAGAGGAGCGGTACGAGCTGGAGCGGCAGCCGAGCCCAGCGGACGGTCTCCGACATCTCGAGGCCGGGCGGTTGGACGCCGCTCATGGCCTGGAAGATGTTGGCCGGGAGGACGGCGATGAAGAGGGCGATGAGGCCCCAAGCCGCCGCCCGTCTCGTCGCGGGGATGAGCAGGCCGACGCCGCCTAGGATCTCGAAGACCCCAGACACGTAGACGAGCATCTCCGCGGCTGGGAGATAGTCCGGGACGATCTGGACATAGGAGGCCGTCATGGTGAAGTGCGAGACTCCGGCCAGGACCATGATCGTTGCGAAGAGACCGCGAAAGATCCGCTTTACCATCGTGCTCACTGAACCTTCTCGGTCGTCGACCGGAGCGCTGATGTTCGCACGCTGATGCCGTGCGGGGAAGGAGTGCGCCTTGGGGCCCGCGCTTTGGCGATTTCGTCCGGCGGCGGCGCGGCTAGGGGACAGAACGTTGGACCCCGGCGATCTGCCTCCACGTCCTGAGGACTTCTGCGGATCCTAGGACCTCCTCGCTCTCCTCGTTCTCCTCGTCTCTCGATCCTCTGGCAGGATGGCAGCCCCGCAAGAGCGACCCCTCGGGCGCGACGTGGCCGCTCTCGACACCATGTCCGCAGGTCCAACGGGGGACAAAGCGCGCCTCGTGCCAGGTCCTATGGCCGCCGATGAGGGGGGGCGAAGTTGTGGTCGTCGCTGCCCATGGAGATCTTCGGCGGATGTCTTTGTGTCGACGGAGAGGCGTTTGTGGCGCGTTCTCGTCCGGTCTTGTGGCTGGATGCGCGGGATCTGACAGGTCTTGCTGCGATTGCGCCTCGGCCCTTGCGGTACTCTCGGAGCTGGTGGTGGGCATGGGGGAGGACGGCGTCGCGATGGCGCGCAGGAGCGATTTGAGGCGGTTTGCCCAGCGTACGGGGCTGATTGCGCTCGTCGGGCTCTTCGCGGTGGGAGCAGGCTGCCAAGAGCTGAACCCCGACTTCGTCGATGCCGTGGCGACGACCGGGGGGCGGACGTCGACAGCGACGTCGAGCTCGTCGACCAGCCTGCCCACGGGCTCGACCGAGGGCGGCGGGACGACGATGACCTCTGCGGCGACCGCGACGACGACCACCACCACCACCGCCACCACCACCACCACCACCACCACCACGGCGACGACAGAGGACACGACGACAGAGGGAACGACGACAGAGGGCACGACGACAGAGGGCACGACGACCGGTGAAAAGGTCTGTGAGCCGCCCTTCGCGTCACTGTGCGGGGATGACTGCGTCGACACGGATCGCAACGTCCGCCACTGTGGCGAGTGCGACAAGGAGTGCTCTTTGGGGCAGGTCTGTAGCGCAGGCGCGTGTGTCCTGGACTGCCCGCTTGACACGATCGAGTGCTCTGGGGGCTGTGTTAATCCGCTCACGGACGAGGGGCACTGCGGCGCCTGCGGGAGGGTCTGCAGCCTCGGCTTCGCCTGCGTCGACGGTGCTTGTGCGGCCGCCTGCCCAGGCCCCTACTCGGTCTGCGGCGAGGACTGTGTGTCGATCGACGATGACCCGAAGAACTGTGGTGATTGTGGGAGTCTCTGCTCTGACGTTGAGTTCTGCGTCGGCGGAGAGTGCTCGCTCCTGTGCGAGGCGGAGGAGATCACGTGCCAAGGGAATTGCGTCAACACCGACGAGGATGGCGACCATTGCGGAGAGTGCGGCAAATCCTGTGGCTTCGCTGAGCTCTGCGTCATGGGGGTCTGCGGGAAGACCTGTGCCCCCGGCACGGAGCAGTGCGGCAAGATCTGCGCGACGCTGGTGGATGATGGGGACCACTGCGGCGGTTGTGACCAGCCCTGCGCGCAGACCCAGGCGTGCAATGGCGGGATCTGTGAGTGCCTCCCGGAGGCGACGCTGTGCGGAGGCAAGTGCGTCAACACGATGCTCGATCCGAGCCATTGCGGTGACTGTGGGATCGTCTGCGGGGTAGGGACGATCTGTCAGGAGGGCGAGTGCGAGTGAGGGATCCTCGCAGGTCGCTAGTCGTCGCCGCGGCGCTAGTCGTCGCCAGCACCTTGGTCATCGGCTCGGCCGAGGCGGAGGAGGCAGGCGCGGTCGACAGGAGCGCGAGCGCTGGAGAGGCGGGGCAGGGCGAGGAGGGGCCGGGGATCCTCGAGGACGTGCCGTCGAGCCCGGTGATGGTCCTGCCGGTCGAGTCATGGGGAGACATCGAGCCCCATGTGCCCGCGTCGCTGGTGGCGAGGATGATCGAGGGGCTCCAGCGGGGTAGGTTCACCGTCATCGAGGCGACAGAGGTGAACGCCCCGATCCCGACCGGCGCCTGTGCTCCAGAGTGCGTCAAGGAGGTCGTCGCCGGGACCTATGTGACCCATCTTGTCCGGGCGAGCGTGGTCGTCGAGGGGCGAGACTACAACGTCAGGGTCGACCTCTACGACGCGGAGAGCGGGGAGCTGAGCGCCACCAGCAGCGACGTCTGCGAGATCTGTGGCCATGAGGAGCTCGCCTCGCTGGTCGGCGATCTCGCGGCGACGCTGCGGCGCAAGCTCAGCGCGGTCGTCGAGCCACCGCCGATGCTGCGCGTGCTCGCCGAGCCGGAGGGGAGCGTGGTCCTGGTCGACGGCGAGGTCGTCGGGGTGACGCCCGTCGAGGTGACGCTCAGGCCGGGCGAGCATGACGTCGTCGTCCGCCGCCAGGGCTACGTCTCCCACCGCAGCCGGCTGGCGCTGATCGACGGGGTCACCGAGACGATCAGCACCGAGCTGCTCCCCCTGACTGTGGAGCCCCCCGCTCCGGCCATCAGCGGCCCGAGAGAGCGTCCGAAGGTCGTGCTTGGCTGGTCCGCGCTCGCCCTCGGGGTTGGCGCGACCGCCAGCGGGATCGCCCTCATCGCCCTCGATGAACGTCCGATCCGCAGCGATTGTGGCGGCGAGAACGTCGACATGTTCGGCAACTGCCTCTACCGCTACAACACCCTAGCCGGCGGGGTCGCGATGCTCGTGGGCGGGGTCGGGGCGTTGACGGTCGGAGCGTTGCTGGTCGCGAGGTCCCGTCGTCGCGGTCGCACGAGCGTTGCCCGGGCGTCGCTCCGTCCCGGCGGCGCGGGGATCGTGCTCCGTTTCTGAGTTGCCCCTCGCTTGGATCGGGGGGCGCGGGCTCTCCCCGCGGATCTAGTCGCCGAGCTTGGCCGAGACTTTGGCGATACGCTTGGTCGCCTGCGGATGGCCGAGCTCCTCGGCGCGCTCGTACTGGATCCGCGCCTCATCGTAGCGAAACACCTTGAACGCCGCGTCGCCGACGAGCACTCGCAGCTCAGGGTTGTCTTTGGCGAGCTTGATCGCCTTCTTGCCGTAGGTGAAGGCCCGCGAGTAGCTGCCGCGGTTGAAGTGGAGCTCGGTCAGCCCGGCGAGGGCCTTGGCGCAGCGACTGTCCTGGGCGAGCGCCTGCTCGAAGAGTCGCTCAGCCTCGCGATCGGCACCGCGGCGGACGGCGGCCTTCGCCTGCTCGACGAGCGCAGCGGCGGCGACCGGATCACGCTTGCGCGCCGCGGGCTCTGGGGCGTCCGGTGTCTCCGCGCCGGTGGTCTCCGTATCCCCGTCACTCTCGGTCCCGTCACTCTCGGTCCCGTCACTCTCGGTCTGACCGCCGCTCGTCCCTGCCTTGGCGGCCGGCGGCTTCAAGCTCGGGAGAGCGCTCTTCTTCGGCTCCTCCTTGGGCGGTGGGTCGCGGGGCGGGGGGGGCTGTGTGAGCTGAGCGAGACGATTCTCGCGGTCGAGGGCCTGCTCTGCGAGGCGCTCGCGGGCCCGCTTGAGCGCGGGGGACTCCGTCTTCAGATCACCGGTCTCGGCGAGGACCACGAGGGGCTCGGTGGCGAGCAGCTCGCTCTCGCTGAAGTCCTGGGTCTCTGCTCGATCGGCGAGGCGGGCGAGCTGCCCCGGCGTGAGGTGAGCCCTGGAGGCGGCCGGCTCGATGTCGGGGTCGAAGATCAGGGCCTGGGCGTAGACGTCGATCGCGAACTCGCGGCCGCCGGGACGGTCCCAGAGGCGCTCGCCGAAGGCCGCCAGGGTCCCGCCGAATTCCCGCCGAAGTTCGCGGGAGAGCTTGAGCGCAGCGGGACGCTGGGGGCCTTGGATCCCCTCGAGCTCGAGGAGCACCTGATAGGCGGTCCGCCTCTCCGGCTCATCGAGCGGGGGATAGACGAAGAGCACCCGGGCCGCCAGATCACGAGCCTCCACCTCGAGGCGGGCAAGCTCTGGATCGCTCTCGACCGGGCTGCCGAGGAGCGCCCGTCCGGCGATCAGGGCGCCGATGATCAGGAGCGCGGCGAGGGCGAGGGTGATGAGCGCGGGGCGTCGACGGCTCGGCTGGGCGGCCCCGCTCGACGTCGGATCCGGCATCCGCCGGAGGAGCCAGTCGCGGCGGTCGACCTCGACGTTCGGGAGGGGCAGGTCATCCCAAAAGGTCTCGATCTTGGCGGCGACCTGGGCCTCGCAGAGCGCGGCCTCGAGGTCATCCATGTCGGCGTAGCGATCGGCGGGAGCTTTGCTGATACAGCGCCGGATCACCGCCTCGATCTCCGCGGGGATCGCAGCGTCGCCGCGGACCGACGCCATCGACGGGGGGGCGCGGTGGACGTGGGCGTCGAGGAGCTCCTTGAGGCTCCCCTCAAAGGGCGCCTCGCCGGTCAACATCTCGAAGGCGGTGCAGCCGATCGCGTAGATGTCGACGCGGGCGTCGTAGGGCTTGCCGGTGATGATCTCCGGCGCGAGGTAGTGGGGGGTGCCCGTGACGTTTGAGTCGGTGACCGTCGCCCCGACCATGAACACCGCGATCCCGAAGTCGAGGAGCTTGACCGCGTCCGCCCTCCCATTCGACTCGCATAGGAAGATGTTGTCGGGCTTGATGTCGCGGTGGATGATCTGGACCGCGTGGGCGGCCGCGAGCCCCTTGCAGACCTGGCGGAGGATGGCGATGACCCGGTCGACCGGAAGCGGCGCGTCGGCGATCTCGTGGGCGAGCGGGCGGCCGCCGAGGAGCTCCATCGCATAGAGGAGCCGGCCGTCGGGGAGCTCGGCGAAGTCAAAGATCTCGACGATGTTCGCTGAGCCGATCCGGGCGGCGGCGCGGGCCTCATCGCGGAAGAGCTGGGTCGCTCGCGGGATCGTGCAGACCTCCTGACGGAGGAGCTTGACGGCGAAGTGACGGCCGATGTCCATATTCTCGGCCTCGTAGACCACGCCCATGCCGCCGTCGCCGATCCAGCGGACGATCCGATAGCGGGTCGACGGGATGACCGAGCCAGGGCTTAGATGCAGCGCGTCCGAGCGACGCTGCGGCGGATCCGTCGCGGCGATGGTGAGCCAGGAGCGGCGGATCGCACCGCTCGGCTCCTTCGGCCCTAGCCCCTCGACGTCGACGACGAACTCATCGCTGCGCTCACTTTGCCTCTCCTCTTCCCTCTTCCTCTCCTCGACGCTGTGGTTGCCGACGCTGGCGTTGTCGCTGCTCTCGCTTGGCTCGTCGCGGTCGTCGGCGTTGGTCTGGCTCGCGCTGCCGTTGCTGACGCTGTCGTCGCCGTTGCCGGCGCTGTGGCTGTCGCTTTGCTCGTCGCTCTCGCTTTGCTCGTCGCGGCCGTCGGCGTTGGTCTGGCTCGCGCTGCTGGTGCTGACGCTGCTGGTGCTGACGCTGCCGTTGCCGTCGCCGTTGCCGACGCTGTGGCTGTCGCTTTTCCCGTCGCTCTCGCTTTGCTCGTCGCGGTCGTCGGCGTCGGTCTGGCTCGCGCTGCGGTTGCTGACGCTGACGCTGCCGCTCTCGTGACCGATACGGCTGTCGTGACCGGTACGGCTGCGGTCGTCGGGCTTGTCCCCGCTGCTGCCTGCGTCAGCTCGGCCTCTCTCGTCCTCAACCGTCGGGCGGTCGACCCGTACGACGAGAGAGCGGCTGACCGGACCCTGGACGAGCTCCTCGATCCCCGCAATCCTGGTGATTCGCGGAGACTTCTTAGACTCGGAGGGCGCGGGCATGGTGAGCGCGCCGCGAAGCGGAGCGGCGCATCTCAATTGATACTCCTCGCCGCCGTTGGGGGGAACGGACAAGTGATGTGCGTAGGCCTCTGTGCGCGGTCCTGAGGCGCTCGTCCGCGGATTCGCCCCTTCCCTCGCGAGAGCGCGCGGGGGGAGATGCGCAGGCTCGGGCGCTCGGGCGCAGTGTCGTCTGCCGAGGAAGATGGGGCGCGCAGAGTGAAGGGACCGGACCCCCGCGGGAGGTCACCATCCGTCGCGAGATCGCGGCGCTGAGGTCGAGACGTCGCGATGAGCACGACGATCGCAGGGGACTCCCATCGCAGGTTGCTAGCGGGTGCGGGTGCCGCCGCAGCGCTCAAGATCATCGAGAGACTTCGCGCGGAGAGCACAGCGCACCTCGCCCTTGGAACCCTTCTCAGTGCACTCCTGGATCATCTCCGGCCTCATCTCCGAGATCGTCGCCCGCGCGAGCTCGGCAGGTTCCCCTGAGAGGCCCTGGACGGTGAGCTCGACGATCTTGTCGGCGAAGGCTCGGCACGAGTGCGCCGTCGGCCGCTCCTTGGCCGGATGATCACCGCTGGAGCATAGCTCCAGACCTTCGATGGTAAGCGCTCGCAATGCGCACGCGACCTGCGCCCGGGTCCCCTTCGAGAGGCACTCGTTTTCGAGGTCGGGGGCCTGCGCTTCGAGCATGCTCCGGACCATGTCCGCGAGCGCACCGTCCTCCTGAGCCTGGACGGTGAGCTCGACGACCTGCTTCGCGTAGGCTTGGCATTCTAGGCTGCTGAGCTGAGGGGAGCTGTCCTTGCCCGCCAGCAGGTGCTGCCGGAGTGTGTGGATCTCTGTCCGCAGCGCTCGCACCTCGCGGTCGTGGAGGGGCGTTGTGGCGGCGACCTCTAGGCAGATGTTCTGGATGCACTGGAGGTCGGCTTGGCAGTCCGCGGACGCGTTGCACGAGGCTCCGACGATCCCGGTCTTCTTCGAACAACCCGCGGCCAGCAGAGGGAGGAGCACTGCGACGAGGAGCTCGCGTGACATCCGCTTTGGGTAGCACATGTCGTCGCCGTCGTCGCAGAGCTCGACGCCCTCGTCGATCAGACCGTCGCCGCAGACGGCGTTATGGCACTGCTGGGGCTTTGCCAGGCGGAGGTGATGGTGCTCTCCCGGGCCGGGGGCTCAACCCTCGGCTCGTCTGCTGGAGGCCGAAGGTGAAGAGCGCAGCGGCGCTGTCGCCCGTCCCCCCGGGCTAGGGCTCTTCGGTGACGACGACGACGATGATCGCTGCGAGGAGGAGGGCGGCGGCGATGAGGAGCGCTCGGGCGGCGGCGATGAGGAGCGCTCGGGCGACGGAGAGGAGCGTACGGCCGAGCGGGCGCTCGGGACGGGCTCGCCCGGGGAGAGGCGGCGGGCAGAGACCAAGAGCCAGGTCGAGACGAGGGTGATCACCGTGCTGCCGTCGTCGCCCCTGCGCCAGCCGAAGAGCGCGTCGGCGATCGGGCGAGGCTCAGCCTCCACGGGCCCTCCTCGGAGGTGGCCGACGGCGAAGCCCGCCGCAGGCGGTCGAGGTCGTCGAGCCAGGTCTGGTCCCACTCCAGGTAGATCCGTGAGATGGCGCCCCCCTCGGTCCGCGTCAGGTAGTCCTGCGGCACGAAGCGGAACGCGTAGGGATCCTCGGCGAGGGGCCCTCAGCCAAGGCTACTCCGACGCGCTCCGTCGGGGATTGATCTCGGGAGCGCCGCGCGAGCGTGCGCCAGAGGTCGGGCGAGATCGCTGCCGCGCTCCAGGGCGATCAGCGACGATTGTGTATAGGACGGGATCATCCCCCGTCTTCGCGGTGCAGAGGTCGATCCGAGGAGCACCGTCGATGCGCGCCCGGGAGCTCGCGTTCACGAGCGGTCTCGCGAATTTCTGGGTCGGGGCGCTTTCGCGAGGTGATCTGCGGCGCACGTAATGGCCCGATCCGTCGACGAACCACAGCCTGGCCCTCTTCATCAGGCGACGATCAGAATGTTGATAGTAGAGGTCCTCGGGGAGGCGGAGCTGGATCAAGGGCGGACATCCTCAGGGGGCCAGAGACCCTATCAGCCCGCGGTGAACGTCGCGCGTGCTCTCGCGCGCGCGGGAGTCTTGCCACGGTTTTGAGGAGGCCCTGCAAAAGATCCCGCGCGCGCTAGCCCTCATCGGCGCTCTTGGGCTTCGGCGAAGCTCGCGGGAGGAGCTGGCGCAGCCGCGCCTCGTCGGGGCCAAGAAGGTCGACGATCTCTTCGCGAGAGCACGCGGGTCTTTCACCACAGCCTCCTGGGCCCGAATCCTCGATCTCCTGGGCGCGCACTTCGGGGTTCGCCCATTCGCGCGAATGTAGATGTACGCTCGCGAGAGAGCGCGGATTCGCGAGAGCCCTCCGCGTTGTCAGGCTGCACCCAGGGGGCCCGCGGCTGATATGCTGCGGACCGATGCGACAACGGGTGGTCACTGTTGGTGTGTTCTTGAGCCTCGCCCTCGCCTTGCCCTCGTGCAAGCGCCAAGAGGTCGAGACGAGCTCGCCCGTCGACTGCAACGGCGTGTGCGGCAAGTACACCCGTTGCGACGAGGGACGGTGTGTGGTCGACTATTCGACGGCGGTCTGTGACGGGCTCTCGACCCAGATCGATGAGCAGCCGATGGAGGGCCCGCCGCCGGTCACCTCGTGGGGGACCTGTGACATCGACCCGGCGAACCTGCCGGAGAAGTTTGTCCCGGTCGACGACTCGGCGGTCCCGTCCTACGATCCCAGCCGGGCGACGGTGCTCGACATGAACGCCGGCAGCGAGCGACTCAGCGAGCAGCGCCTGATGGTCGAGATGCGGACGATCGAGCACGAGCTCAACAAGTGCTTGGGGATCGCCTCCTGCTACAACAATGGCCTTGGCAGCGGCCGCATCGACTTTGAGTTTAGGGTCCTCGGAAAGACCGGTCGGGTCGACGGTGTCAACATCACCGCGCCTGAGGAGCTGAGCGTCTACGGGATCATCCCCTGCGCGCGGACGGCGATCCATGAGCATCGCTTCCCGGCCTTCGATGGCCAGCAGATGGTCGTGAACTACTCGGTCGAGCTCGACTAGCCGAGGGGCGGCAGGTCTGCCGGGGCTCGGGCTCGGGCTCGGGCTCGGGCTCGGCTCGGCTCGGCTCGGCTCGGCTCGGCTCGGCTCGGCTCGGCTCGGCTCGGCCGGTCTCGGCGGGGCTCGGCTCGGCGGGGCTCGGCTCGGCTCGGCTCGGCTCGGCTCGCGCGTTATCGGCGAGCTGCACGACGAGCGCCGGAGAAGGCGCACGTGGGAGAAGGCGCGCGTGGGAGAAGGCGCGCGTGGGAGCAGGCGCTCGTCGAATCAGGCGTCGCCCCGCTTCGCCTCGGCAGGCGAGCCAGTCCTCGCCCCTTCATTCGCGAGAGGGGGCTCGCTCGCCCAACGGTGTCGCGGCGGTCGGCGGGGGCGCGGACTACTTGGAGCCTTCGCTCGGGGGCTTGTCGGCGGGCTTGTCGGCGGGCTTGTCGGCGGGCTTGTCGGCGGGCTTGTCGGCGGGCTTGTCGTCGGGCTTGGCACCGTCGTTCGTCTGGAGCTTGGTCTTGGTGCCGTCTTTGTAGACGCGCTCGACGGAGCCGTCGGCCTTGATGATGGTCTTCGAGCCATCATCGTGTTGGAGGGTCTTGGTGCCATCCTCCGCGAGCTCGACACCGTCGACCTTGAGGGTCGTCTTGGTGCCGTCTCCGTAGATATTGACCCGTGATCCGTCGGGCTGGACGATCGTCCCGTCGCGCTTGATCTTGGTCTTGTTGCCCTCAGAGTCGATGATCGTCCCGCCGGGCTTGACCGTGTATTGCGTGCCGTCCGGAGCGGTGAGGACCTTTTTGCCGGCCTTCCCTTCGACCTGGTAGGCGGCTCCGTCCTGGTCCTTGACCTCGACCTCGTCGAGGTCGCACGCGGCGGCGAAGGCAAACGCGAGTCCGAGAGCGCCAAGCGAGGCCAACCGGAGCAGGCCGGCGTGTGCAGCAGGTCGAGTTACACCAGTCATCCGACTGCGAGGGTACCACCTCAGCGGTCTTCTCCCCAGGGCTTGGCTCGGCGGACGTATCCGCTATTGCGGTGGTATCGGCGAGGAGGAGCGGGCAGGATCGCGCCTTGGAGACGGGTGGCGCGCTCCGTGTGTCGTTTTGGAACTCTGCGGACGCCTACCCTCGGCGGGTGAGGGCTCTGCGTCCGGGATGCTGCCGGCTTGCGGTCCGCGGCCCCGTGTTCGCATCATAGGCGTGTGTCACCGTCGCTGACCGAGTCGCGGAACGAGGAGACCGTCTTCGTCCGCTCAGCGACGACCTATCTCTTGATCGAGGAGCGGGGCCACAAGCTCCAAGAGCTGCGGCTCACCCTCGAGCCGCTGACGATCGGCAGCGCGGCCGACAACGACATCGTCATCAGCTCACGCTGCCTCGCGCCCTACCACGCGAGGATCGAGCCCGACGGCGTCGGCCATCGGATCGTCGATCTCGAGAGCGCCAACGGCATCCTCGTCCGCGGTCAGCGGGTCGCGACCCATGATCTGGTCGACGGTGATGTCGTCCGGATCGCCGAGCCTGCGACCGGGAACTTCATCAGCCTGACCTATCAGGACATCGGCAAGCAGGCCCAGCGACAGCCCTCAGAGCCGGTGTCGCGGCGGGCGCTGACGGCGGAGGTGACGACGCTCGGCCGCGAGGGGTGTGACATCGACCTGCCGAACCTCCAGGTCTCGCGGCTGCACGCGGAGGTCTGTCGGGTCAGCGGCGATCATGTGCTCCGCGATCGCGGCAGCATCAACGGCTCCTTCGTCAACGGCAAGCGGATCGACGAGCACGTCCTCCGGGTCGGTGATGTCGTCCAGCTCGGCCCCTTCAAGCTCAGCTACGACGGCGAGTCGTTGGAGCATTTTGACCAGCAGGGGGCGATGCGGCTCGACGCCCGCGGCCTCTCCCGCGCCGCCGGCGGGCGGATGATCCTCGACCATGTCTCGCTGGTCGCCGAGCCCTGTGAGTTCGTCGGCATCGTCGGACCTTCGGGGTCGGGCAAGTCGACCCTGATGGGCGCTCTCTCGGGCTATCAGCGGGCTGACGAGGGGATGGTCCTCGTCAACTCCGACGACTTCTACGCGAACTTTGACGCCTACCGCCCGGTCATCGGCTACGTGCCTCAGGACGACATCGTCCACCCGAACCTGCGGGTCCACGAGGCGCTCTACTTCACCGCCAAGCTGCGCCTCCCCCCCGACACCTCGGCGGCGGAGATCGAGGGGCGGATAAGCCGGGTGCTCGTCGACGTGCGGATGAGCGAGCACGGTGACAAGTACATTCACGAACTCTCCGGCGGTCAGCGCAAGCGGGTCTCGATCGCCTCGGAGCTGATCTCCGAGCCGAGCCTCTTCTTCCTCGACGAGCCGACCTCCGGCCTCGATCCCGGCCTCGAGAAGCGGATGATGTACACCCTGCGCTACCTCGCCGACTCGGGGCGGACGGTGGTGCTGGTCACCCACGCGACCGCCAACATCATGCAGTGCGACCTCGTGGTGTTCATGGCCGAGGGGCGGATGGTCTACTTCGGCCCGCCCGCGGGGGCGCTGGCGATGTTCCGGGTCCTGAGCGGCGACTTCGCCGACATCTACACCAAGCTCGACGGACAGGCGAACACGGTCGAGGGCGTCGCCCACGGCGAACTCGCGGAGGAGTACGCCGTCTGGCGTCAGCACAATCCGGTGGCGAAGCGGCCGCCGTCCAACGCGGAGCTGTGGGAGATCCGCTATCGGACGACCGAGGAGTATCGGCGCTATGTCTATGAGCGCCAGCGCCGGGCCGACAGAGGTCAGGACAGCTCGCTCGTGCCGGTGCCGGTCGACCTCCAGGCGGTCGCGCCGGGGATCTACCGCTACCGGGTCTCGGCGCCGCCGAACGCCGCGTCTGGGCGACCGCGACAGCCGAGCGAGGCCAAGGTCTCCGTCGCCTTGCAGCTGCGGGTCCTGATGCTCCGCTATGTCCGGTTGATCATCTCGGATCGGAAAAACCTGTGGATCCTCCTCCTCCAGGCGCCGGTGATCGGCTTTGTGCTCCTCCTCGCGGCCCGCCCCGCGGCCCTGCAAAACGTGGTCTCCTCGAACGGCCGGCTGATGCTCTTCCTCCTCGCGGTCGTCGCGGTGTGGTTTGGAGTGCTCAACTCCGTCCGCGAGATCACCAAGGAGGCGCGGATCTTCCGGCGCGAGCGCCTGGCGAACCTCCGGACCAGCTCCTACCTCCTCTCCAAGCTCGGCGTGTTGGCCGGGCTCTGCCTGATCCAGAGCCTGATCCTGGTCTTGGTGATCGCGCTCAAGGTCGACTTCTCGGCGGCGGTCTCGGCCCTGACCGAAGAGGGGTTTGTCGAGGTGATCCGCAGCCCGCCCTTCGGCCTGTGGGGCGCGACCTTCGTCACCGTCTTCCTGACCTCGCTGACCGGGGTCGGCCTCGGCCTCCTGATCTCGACGCTCGTCTCCAACTCGGACAAGGCGATGAGCGTCGTCCCGCTGGCGCTCATCCCTCAGCTCGTCTTCGCCTTGGCCCTGATGCCCTTGCCCAAGATGATCGCCCCGATCTCCTACCTCATCGGCGCGCGCTGGGGGATGGAGGCGCTCGGCTCGATCGCCCACATCGTCGAACCGCGGGACATGACGACCTGTGAGGTCCCGGGGCTGGTCCTCACCTGTGAACCCTATTGGACCGTCAACTACGATCCCGCCGTCGGCCACATCGTCATGACGTGGGGTGTGCTCCTCCTGTACACGGCGATCTGTATGCTGCTCACCGCGTGGTCGCTGAGGCGACGGGAGCGTCGGGCCCAGGGACGCCGGCGTTGACGAGTCCGAGCGCGGGTCCGGCTTGTGTGCGGCTCACCGCGCAGGTTCCGCTCCGCCGCTCTCGCACGAGACCACCGCCTCCTCGGCCTGCGTCGGCTTTGTCGTCGCGCCGCTCGTCGCCATGGTCCTGGTCCCGGGCTCGTTGAGCCCCGCGCGGATCGGCGGCGGGGCGCTGCTCTTCGCCGTCGGAGCTGCGATCACGGTGGTCGCCCAGGCGCAGATGGGGGACGCCTGGCGGATCGGCGTCGAGGCGAGCGAGCGCACGAGCCTGCGGACCTCGGGCCTCATCCGCGGGAGCAGACGAGAGGTGAGGTGCGGGCTTCGGAAAGAGGCGAGCCCTCGCCTCTGCCACCACGCCTAGGTCGGCACGTGCTCCCGTCGCGGGGGATATCGAGTCGGCACAGGAGCGCGATGGACGACCCGCTCGACCCCCCGCTTCGCCGGCTTGCGAGGTCGCTTTGGAGCCTCGGCGTGCATATACTGACGCAGCGCAAGTCGAGAGCGCGAGAGCGCGAGGAGCGAATAGATCGACGCGAGGAGAGGCACGTCGTAGACGAAGGGGCGGGGGCCGAGCGAGTCGCCGCTGCTGTAGAAGCCGCCGTCGCTCGCCTGCATCTCGAGGAGGAGCGCGACGGAGCGCGAGAACTCGGTACGCGAGAGCTCGCTGACGTCGGTCGCGAGCCCGGCGACGGCATAGGCCGTGCTCAGGAGGTGGACCTCTCGGTCATCAGGGCGCAGTCCCCAGCCTCCATTCGGCTGTCGCCAGCTCCGCAGGAAGGCGGCCGCGCCCGCCCGTATCTTCGCGACCTGAGGGGTCTGCTCCGAGGTCCTGGCGGCCGTGAGAACGTGGAGCGCGGGGTACGTCGCGCTGAGCTTCCACTCGGCGCGAAAGGAGCCATCAGGCCGCTGAGCGCGGGCCAGCCAGAGCCAGCCCCGGTCGATCCGACTCTGGAAGAACATGTCTGAGCTCGTCCGCAGGGCGAGGATCGCCTTCGCCGTGATCTCGGCTTCGGAGGCGGCTCCGCGGGTGAAGGTCGGAAACCCTCCGTCTTCGTTTTGGAGCGCGAGGAGGTACCACTGGGCCTGGCGGATCGCCTCGCGGTGTGCGAGCGGATCGTGCCGGCTGAGGAACGCGAGGCTGATGCTGGTGTCGTCAGCGTCGGTCTGCCGGACACCCTGCGAGTAGGCCCAGCCGCCGTCCGGGCGCTGTTCGGAGAGGAGGTAGCGGGCGACCGCGTTGAGATCGCAGGTCGAGGGGCGCGCCTCCGCAAGAATGTGCGCGCTGAGGCAGGTCACCCAGGTGTCCTCGTCGGCGATAAAGGGGACGCCGCCGTCGTCGCGCATCTGGTCGATGACATAGGCGATACCCCTGCGCTGCGCCTCCTCTCCGGCGTCGGCGCGGTGGAGGGCCAGGAGAGCGACGAGCGTCGCCAGGACGTGCTGCTCCCAGCCCCCTGACGGTGACTGCTCGGCGACGAGGAAGGCGATATCCTCGGCGCGGACAAGCTCAGGTCGTCCTCGCGAGGTTGCGTTGATGATCCGCAGCGAGGTCATGATCACCGTGACCCAGACCTGTTGGTTCGGATCTGGAGAGCTCGGGTCCTCGGTCGGCGGCGTGAGGAGCCCGAGGTCAGCGAAGAGCGTCGTGAAGAAGATGATCTTGCGGCGCTGCGTCGGGTGGTCAAAGGCGCGGAGCGCCTCCTTGAGGCGCGCATGACCCTGGGCGTGCCCCTGGGCGTGCAGGGGCAGACCGAGCACCCCCCGGCAGATCGTCGCCGCGATCACGGCGTCGAGGCTCGACGCGTTCTTCCCCGCACCGTCGAGGTAGCGACGGCAGTACCTCGCGAGGGGCACCTGCGCGGGGTGATCCTCTCGCCGCGAGCGCATGAGGTGAAGGAAGAGCCCGGTCTCCAGGGCTCGGGACTCGCATCCTCCGATGAATTGACCACGGGATGTTAAGGAGCCACTGATAAAGTGGCTCACACGGTCGATCCCATCGTCTAGTCGGTCGAGTATCGGCATTCAACGCACCTCTGAGTGGGGCTTCGCATGTTCCGCTCAGGCCATCGTATCGACCGGCCGAAGCGTCGATCACCTGTGGCGATCCGCCCATGAAGCCCGGGCTGGTCAGGAGACAGTGGTTGAGTGTATACCTATATGAGGAGGCTGCCAGATAAATTTGCGTGTTGCGGTGCTCGATATCGATGGGACGATGATTCAAGGCTCGTTGGGGCTTCGCCTCGTCGATCGGCTCCGAAAAGAGGGTCTTGGAGCCCCCACTGCGATCGACGGCATCACGTCGACGATATCTCGCTATCGCCGGGGGGTCTTGTCCTACGCACAGATGGTCACCTGCGCCACAGAGGCCTACGCCGCTGCGATTCAGGGGCTCGAGGTCACGACCGTCGATAGGGTCGCGGCAGCGCTCTGGGCTGAGGCCGCCGACGAGCTCTTTCCCTTCGTCCCGCCGATGATCGCGAGGCTCCGTCGTCACGGGCTCCGACCGGTGATCATCTCCTCCTCGCCGACGGCGATCGTCCTTCTGCTTGCCCGCGCGCTGGGGATCGCGGATGCGACCGGATCGGTCTTCGCGACCGCGCACGGGCGGTATGTCGATCGCTGTGAGCTCATGCCTGGCAGCCCCGGCGGCAAGCTCCGTGCATTACGCCGAGTCGTCGGCGAACATACAGATCTCAGCGGCTCCTTCGCGCTCGGGAATGCTCAGAGTGATGTGTGCATCCTTGAGTTGGTGGGCAAGCCGCTGGCGTTTGAGCCCACTCCTGAGCTCGCGGCCGCGGCTGAGCAGCACGGGTGGGCGGTCACCGATCGAGACGGGGCCTTGGGGGTCCTGGACGCCCTTCTCGCCGGCTCTGAGGCCCGTGATGGTCGATCCTAGGAGCCGTGGACAACTTTCGCGCGCTCTGCATCTCTGGCGATCCCTGTCGACACCGCCGGAGCGCTGCGCAGCGTCGGCGGCGCGGGAGCACTCGGAGGAGCGCCATGGCCTCCTAGGCGGCAGCGGCCCCCTCTCGCCGTCGGATCATCATCCTGAGCCCACCTCGGGGGCGGAGCGTCGTCGCGAACTCCGGGGTCGGCGGGGCGCCGACGCGTTGAAGCTCGAAGTGTTGGCTGAGCGCTGCGATCGTCGCGCTGACCTCGAGGAGCGCGAGGTGGTTGCCGACGCAGGTTCGGGGACCGAAGCCGAAGTACATCGAGCTCGCGCGGGCGGGGGTGGGGGCGTCAGACCCGGCGAGGAAGCGCTCTGGGTCGAAGCGCTCCGGATCTCGCCATAGGCCGGGGTGGCGGTGCGTCAGGTATGGGGTGAGCATGACCGTCGCCCCCGCAGGGATGCGGTAGCCGCCGAGCTCGTCGTCGCAGGCGACGTGGCGCGGAAACACCCAAAATGGCGGGTATAGCCTGAGTGACTCGTGGATCAGCGCACGTGTCCAGGGGATGGCATTGCGGTCCCCTGTCAGCGGTATTCGGCCGCCAAATTGGTCGACCTCTGCGTGGAGGCGCTTTCTCGCCTCGCGGTGCTGGGCGAGCAGCGCCCAGGTCCAGGTCAGCGCTCGCGCGGTGGAGTCATAGGCGCCGAGGAGGAGCGATATGGCCTCGTCACGGATCAGCGAGTCAGAGAGCCACGATGCTTCGCCGGCTTGACTCTCGATCAAATAGGAGAGCAGATCACCCCTGCTGGGTTGTGCGCGGTGGCTCGCGATCGACCGATCGACAAAGCTATGTAGCTCCGCGAGGGCCGCGCGAAACCGCTGATTGCGCTGTGTTGGCAGGGCCAGCGGCGGGCGGAAGAGCTGTCCGCTGGCGGCGACAAAGTCGACCGCGTCGACGACCGCACGCCGCAGGCCATCGTGCTCATCGCTGAGATAGTCGTCGGAGAGCGCGCGCAGGCTGAGATCAAGGGTCAGCTCGGTCATCTCGAGGTCGATGTCGAGGATCCCCGCGTGGTCGGCCGCGCGCTCCCATCGATCGATCACCCGAGCGATCGCATCGGCGATGTTGGCCTCAAAGTAGCCCAGGCTGCGAATCGCGAACCGTGGCTGCAGGAGGCGACGCTGGCGGCTCCAGGACTCGCCATTGCTCGCCGGGAGTCCGTCGCCGAGGAGCACTGCCGCGCGGTGAGACGCTTTGGTGTAGGTCTCTCGACGACCTGCGAGAACCCGTTGAATGTGCTCTGGGTGGGTCACCGAGACGAGGATCCGGTTGCCGACGCGGACAGAGCTGAGATCCCCGTATGAGCGCCACATATGTTGGAGGAGCTCGAAGAGGCGGCCGTGGGAGATCTCTGGGAGCGCGCCGAGGAGCCCGCGGGGGCGCGGACCGGGCGGTGTCTGACGCCGTGCGTGGCAGACCAAAGGGTGGATTGAGCTGAGTATTCGCAATGAGATCCCCATCACGACGTATCGTCGCGTTGCAGAGACTCTGCGCGGAATCGCGACAGATGACGATAGCAGGCGTCTTCATTTAACTATCATGCCGTTGGGGCGCGTGGTAGCATCAACTTCGCCTGTTTCCGTTGCGGAAACACCCATAAATACACGCTAGGGCTTGCGTAGCATGCGGACTGATGTGCACTGCGGACCTTTCTTCGAACTTTCGCCGGAACCATGCTTTCTCCTCGGCTCCGATGCCACGATTGTCGCGGTGAACGCGGCTACAGAGAAGCTCGGATATCACCCCTCTGAAGTGGTCGGACGCCCCCTCTCGCGGCTCGTTCATCCCCAGTCCAAAGATGCGCTGGCGGCCTGGATTGAGGCGTCGCCGCCAGCCCCCATGACTGTCGAGATGCGCGGCTCTGGGGGGGCCTGGTGGGAGTACGAGCTCCGGGTCACGACCCTTGAGGACGGTCAGCATCGAGCCCTCTTCGCCCGTGAGAAGGTCGTGAGCGAAGGGGACTCTCGGTCGATCCATGCCCATGCGAACTGGCAAGCGCTCTCAGCGTGTCTCACGGACTTTGTCGTCACGACAGATGACCAAGCGAGCATCCTGACCTTGAACCGTGATCCTCCCGGTATTCCGCCGGAGGAGCTGATAGGCAAGCCTGATGGCATGTTCATCTTTATCGCGCCAGAGGAGCGACCAGCTCTGAGAGGACGCTTCGACCTCGTCATGGCGACCGGTGAGATTGTCTCCTACGAGACCCAGGTATCCTATCCAGACGACACGATCGGCACCTTTCAGAGCCGGCTCGGGCCGGTTCGGATCGACGGTCAGATCGCCGGAACGGTGTTGGTGACCCGTGACATCACCGCCCAGCGTCAGGCGGAGGCAGCCCGCCGTGTCGCCGAGCGGAGCCTGCGCGAATACATGATCCAGCTCGAGCGGAGCAACGACGAGCTCGAGCGCTTCGCCTCGGTCGCATCGCACGACCTGCAGGAGCCGCTGAGGAAGATCCAAGCGTTCTCAGAGCGCCTCGATCGGAAGTTCACGGCCCAGCTACCGGCGACCGCCCGCGACTACATCTCGCGGATGCAGGACGCGGCGAGGCGGATGCAGGACCTGATCAACGACCTGCTGATGTTCTCGCGGCTCGCCAACGAGGGGAACACCGTCGCCGGGCTCGATCTCGACCGACTTGTCGGCTCGGTCGTCTCCGATCTCGAGGTGCGGATCGAGGAGAATGAGGGCACGGTGGAGGTCGGGACGTTGCCGAGGATCGACGGCGACCCGCTGCGGATCCGCCAACTCTTTCAGAATCTCCTGGCCAACGCGATCAAGTTTCGTCGGCCAGGGGTCGCGCCGATCGTCAAGATCTCGGCCGAAGAGGTTGAGGTCGAAGGGGTCAATGTCGCGCGAATCTCGATCGCCGACAACGGCATTGGTATTGAGCCGCGCTATCGCGAGCGGATCTTCGGCATCTTCGAGCGGCTCCACGGTCGAGGGGTCTACGAGGGGACCGGGATCGGCCTTGCGATCTGCAGGAAGATCTGCGAACAGCATGGAGGCGCAATTTCGGTCGGTTCGGCCGAGGGGGAGGGGACTCTCTTCATCGTAGAGATACCCCTGAAGGCCGAGAAGGAAGAGCAATGATGAGAGGTTTAGGGAAGCATTCGATCACGATCCTAATCGCCGACGACGATCCTGAGGACCGGATGCTCGCGGCCGAGGCGCTCGAGGAGAGCCGCCTGGCCAATGACGTACATTTCGTCGAGGATGGCGAAGAACTCCTCGACTATCTCAACCAGCGCGGGAAATTCAGTGATCCGCACGAGGCTCCGCGGCCCGGCCTGATCCTCCTCGATCTCAACATGCCGAGGATGGACGGGCGCGAGGCCCTGGCGGCGATCAAAAATGACCCCGATCTCAAGCGGATCCCGATCGTGGTCCTGACGACCTCAAAGGCCGAGACCGACATATATCGCTCGTATGATCTTGGCGTAAATTCCTTTATCGTCAAGCCGGTGAGCTTCGACTCGCTCGTTGACGTCATGCAGGTCATCGGGCGCTATTGGTTCGAGATCGTCGAGATCGCCTGTGAATGACCGTGATCCCGCCGATCAAACTCCTGCTCGTCGAAGACGATGAGGACGACTATACGCTCGTCATGGACACGATCAGCGAGATCGTGTCTTGCAGCTATGACGTCACATGGGTGCAGGAGTACGAAAAGGCGCTTTCGCTCCTGAAGGCTTGCGAGTTCGACGTCTGTCTCTTCGACTTTCGTCTAGGCGCTAGGACCGGGCTTGAGCTGCTCCGTGAGGTTCGGGGCTTCGGCTGCGAGGTCCCCGTCATCTTCCTGACGGCGCAGACCGAGCGCGAATTCGACATTGAGGCGATGAAGGCCGGCGCCTCCGACTTCCTCCACAAACACACCTCCGATCCGGCGCAGATCGAGCGGGCGATCCGCTACGCGATCGAGCGCGCCCACTCGCTCCAGACCCTCCGAAGGCTGAACGAAGAGCTGCGGGTGGCGCGTAATCAGGCCCTCAAGAGCTCGCAGGCGAAGAGCGCGTTCCTCGCCAACGTGAGCCATGAGCTGAGGACGCCGCTGAACGCGATCATCGGCTACAGCGAGCTGATCCTCGACTCCTTCGAGGACGGGCTCGGTGAGGAGCCGGTCGTGGTCAGCGAGGTTCGGGATGATGTTCGACGGATCTGCGGCGCCGGCTCCCACTTGCTCGCGCTGATCAGCGATGTGCTCGACCTGAACAGGATCGAGTCCGGACGGTTTGAGATCTCACCAGCGTCGATCGAGCTCGAGGCCTTCGTCGGCCACACATTTGGCTCGCTCGGGGCGTTGGTCGCCGCCAACGACAACCGCCTCGTGACGCGCTTTGATCTGGGAGAGGGGACGATGACCGTCGATCCGACGAGGCTTCGTCAGATCCTCATCAATGTCGTCGGGAACGCCTGCAAGTTCACGAAGGAGGGGGAGATCGAGGTCTTCGTCGCCCGTCGGCCCGCGGTCGCGGCGGACTTCGAGCGGTACAGCCATCGGCGGCGTCCGCCGGCGGTCGACTTTGTCGAGTTTCGGGTGCAGGACTCGGGGATCGGGATGCTGCCGCATCAGCTCGGCCGCCTCTTCAAAAATTTCTCCCAGGCAGACGAGACGATCAGCCGTCGGTTCGGCGGGACAGGGCTCGGCTTGGCGATCTCGCGTCGACTCGCGCGTCTGATGGGCGGCGACATCCGGGTCGAGAGCGTCTACGGCGAGGGGTCGACCTTTACGATCATCTTGCCGACGGACATTCGGCCCTTTCATCGCCCGCGCGCTGCGGCACCGGAGACGCTGGAGGGGGGTCCGGAGCCGCGTGACCGGATGCCCCACGCGTTGCTCCTCGGGAGCAATGTTGGGCTCCTGACGGACCTCCAGGAGGCGCTCGGCGGGGCTGGGATCGATGCGGTCATAGAGACCGATCTGCGGGGAGGTACCTCGTCGATGACGCACCTCGCCGCCGAACACCTGGTCTTTGAGGTCGACATTGCTGACCCGACCACCCTGGCGGCGCTTGCCCAGCTCGCCGATGAGCCCGGGAGGCGCGAGTCTTCGATCACCGTCTTCCTCCTCGCGGAGTCCGGGCTCTTTGGCTTGACGCTCGAGTCGTGCGGAGTCCTGGGGACCCCGTTGCGGCAGGCGAGGCTCCTGGAGCTCCTCGAGGGCCGGGGGGGGGACTTGGGGCCTGTGACGGTTCGCTCGAACAACGAGGAGCTTCGCGAGGAGATCGCCGGCGTGATCCACCGCGAGCGTCCCGACCTCTGCGGGGCACCGGGGGACGAGGCGGTCGATCTCTTCTTCGTCGATCTGGCCGCGTCCGGGGTCTTCAGCAGCTATTCCTTCGCCGCCTATCAAGGATCCCTCAGCGGCGAGGGGGGGACGACTTTCCTCGTCGCACCCGCGGATCTACGGGACGCTGCCGCCGTCGAGCACGAGAGCGAGCTGCGGCCGCTCGTCGAGCAGTACGGGGTCCCGAGGGCGCAGCTCCTCGAGGGGCTCTGTGCTGCGGTCGCTCGCGAGCTCGCGATGGTGGCGGAGGAGCCCGCGGAGCTCGTCGAGCCCAGCGAGCTCGCCCTTGCCGAGGAGCTCTGAGAATCGCCGCTTGTCGGCGGTGAGGCGGCGGTGAGGCGGCGGTCCGTCGCGGCGGTCCGTGAGGGCGGCTCCGCTGAGACAGGGTGAGGGCGACCTTGCCTGGCCGCCCTCGTGTCGGGCTCAGGGGAGGACGAGCCCGGGGATGCCGACGTGCATCCGCAAGAGCGCGGGATTGCCGGTGTCGCCGCTGTAGTAGGCGAAGTTGGTGATGTAGAGCTTGCGCCGGTCCTTGTTGCGGCCAAAGGCGACGCCCGCCGGAAAGTCGAGCCCGTCGTTCTCGTCGGCGAGGATGTCGATCTGGCCGTCGTCGCCGTCGACCTTGACGAGCAGGTTCTCCACGTTGACCGTCACATAGACGTCGCCGTGCTTGTCGAGGGCGATCCCATCGGCGCCGTGGAGGAGCGGATCCTCGGCGAGAACGAGCGGGTCGGCAGGGTTGCCGAAACAGTCGATCGGGATCCGGACCAGGCGACCCTTCTCGGTGTTGGAGACGAGCAAGGAGTCGTCGTCGAGCGCGAGCCCGTTGGCGCCGACGGGGAACGAAAGCACGGAGTCTGGGTCACCGCCGACGAGCAGCTCGTCCTGGAACCACACCTCCGCGTCGTAGGTGCTTGTGTCGATGCGGTGGATCGCCCCTTGGATCGCCTCTGTGACGTAGAGATCGCCGTCATCGCTGATGACCACGTCATCGGGGAGGGTGGTCGCGGCGTCGAAGTCCGCGATTATCTCGACCTGGCCGCCGGGGCCTACCTTGTAGACTCCGTGGCTGCCGGGGGCGAAGGACGCGACGGCGACGTAGATCGTCCCTGTGCCTTCGGTCGCCATCCCGAGGACGAACCCTGGTCCGGCGTCGATGTTGGCGTAGGTGCTCACCTGGCCGTCGTCGTCGATCTTGAGGATATCGCCCGTCGTCGCGACCGAGACGTAGACGTTGCCGCTCGTGTCGACCGCGACGCCCTCGGGGCGTTCTCCCAGGGGCGCGTCGAATTCGATGATCGTCAAGAGCTGACCCCAGCAGTAGGCGATGGCCTCGGGGCTCGCGGTGAGGGATAGGGTCAGGGCGACGGTGCTGAGTACGGCGGGGAGCGTTCGCATTGCGGTTTCTTCTCTACAGGGCTGCCAGCATCGAATATCCGATAGGTCTAGTAGAGTGACGTTAAATCATCGCGGTGTCGAGGGGGGAGGAGCCGACACTCGTGTGGTTTGACCG
>Ga0316189_10000592_pt1 | contig 36304 bp, 33 predicted proteins | sample LowCovwburrow_MG_FD_204930 | JGI IMG/M metagenome (GOLD analysis project Ga0316189, IMG submission 204930) | Coastal sediment microbial communities from Maine, United States - Lowes Cove worm burrow | ecosystem: Environmental > Aquatic > Marine > Coastal > Sediment | place: USA: Maine...
GTGTGACTCCACCGTGCGCTACCACTGTCGCTGCGGGTGGAGTCGTGTCGCCTCCGTCCAGCGCAAACACGAGCGCGACGGCTGCGGCGGCCGCCATCGCGACGCCCGCGACCTTCCAACGGCGACTTGCGGTTGCGGTTGCCAGCTCCGTGCGCACGTCGTCCAGCGTGACCGAAACGGAAGGCGGCTGGGTCGCCCGGACCTGCGCGACCAGCTCGCCAAGGGCGGGACTCCGCGGGAAGTGTTCGTCGTTCATTGGCCGTCCTCCAGGTCGAGCGCCTGAACGAGCATTTGCTCGGCTCGTCGGGCGCGGTACGAGACGGTGCTGACGGGAATCCCGAGCAACTCCGAAGTGGCACGAAGGCTCTGGTGTTCGATCGCCCGTGCGACAAACGCGTCCCGGTAGTCGGCGGGAAGATCGTGCAGCGCTCGGTAAAAGCCCTGAAGCCTCTCCTTGGCCGCGATGTCATCGTCGGGCGTGGTGGTCAGCAGGGCATCGGGGTGCGGCGCTGCGCGGCGCTCACGAGCGATCCGCCGCCGCTTGGCTTCCAGCCAGTTGTTGACCTTGTTGATCGTGATCCGAAACAGCCAGGTCTCGATCTGCGCATCACCGCGGAAGTCGTGCAGTCGACGGAAGGCCGCGACGAAGACTTCCTGGACCAGGTCGTCGACGCTGCTGGCATCGCCCGTCATGCGCATGACCTGGCGCGCTACCGCCGTCTTATGCGTGTCGAAGAGCCGTCCTTGTGCCGCAGCATCCCCGCGGCGCGCGGCAGCGAGCAGCTGGCTGGCATCGAGCTGGAGCGTGTGTCCCAACGCGAGCATCAGTGTAGCGGACACGACTCTTAGACCGCACGCGGGCTGTCGATTCCAAGCGCGCTACGAGGATCCGAACCGTAATCCGAGACGCAACCCGGCTGCCACCCGGACATGGCCCCACCGCAGCGAGTCCGTCTGGCCCCTGAAGTGCAGCGGGGGGAGCGCGACTTGGGGCCCTGCGTGTACGGAACCGAAAAAACGGCCGGCGCGCGCCACGAGCATTGCAGGGGTACCGAGCTGTGCGCCCCATCCCGACGCCGAGTCGGCGTCGCGCGCGAACCCGCCGATCGCACCCGCGACGAGGCCACCACCGACCCAGATGTGGCCCTGACCGAGGGGGGTGCCGAAGGCCATCCCGACCGCCGCATGGGCCGCGTCGACCGTCAGATCGCCGGCTGTAGCGCGCCGCCATCCGAGGCTCAGGTAGGGCATGACATGCTCCCTCGCGAACCAAAAGCCGCCTGCGAGGTCGACTCCGGCGGCGACATCGGCCCTGCCTGCGGGGCCACTGGACAAGAGTGCCCCAGCGGCGATCCACCCGGAAGGGCCGAGGGGAGTCTTTGCCTCGGCGGACTTGTCCGGGGGTGGGGCTTTGTCCGGGGGTGGGGTTTTGTCCGGGGGTGGGGGGCTAGCCCGCGGTTCGTAGTTCTCGATGACGACTGCGATCGACGATGCGAGCTGCCGACCGCGGGTCGTGGGGTCTCCGGCATCGATCCGAACTTCCCGGGTGAGCACCCATCCGTCGGGCGCCGACATACTGACGATGCCTCGCCCGTCGGTTACCGGGCCCACGCGGACTGCCCAGTCGTCGGCGCGCTCCGACAGCCGCATGACGAGCCCGTCACGCACAGCATCGGCGTCGATCGCCTCCGAACTGGCCTCCACCGTCGGTGGCGCCCACAATAGCGTGAGGCACAGAGCAACGATGGACATCCGGCTGGGGCACCGTCCCACACCGCGCCTCAGGCGTCGAGCCTGCGGGGCTGCGGTGTGAGATCAGCCCTCAGGATTGGACGGATAACAGCACTGCTGGAGACAGAACCAGTCTGGTGGGCAGTCTGCATTCTGCATGCAGGCGTCACCGTTGTCGCATTCGTTTCCATCGCACTCCGGCGGCAGTTCCTTGTCACCGAAGCACAACTCGCAGTCGTCACACGTATTGACGCAGTCGTCGCTCTGCGTGCACGCCTGACAGGCGTCCAGGTTGTCGAGGCTGCAGTCCGGGCCAGAGTTGAGGAAGACGGAGACTTCAACGCCCTCGGCATCGGTGACCAGACAGCAGCCAAAACAGTCGCATCCGGGCGGAACGAGCGGCGAGCAGAAATCGACGCAGCCCTTGTCCTGGCCGGAGGACGGGTTGTCGCAACTTGGGCCCCCCGTATACTCGCAACCGATGTCCGCACCAGGGTTTTCGGGGTCGCAGCGCAGATCCCAGACGCAACCGTCGTCACCTTGGCCGCTATTGCCGTCGAAGAAGCAGTCTTGTTTGCAGTCGACGTTGTCACCGGGGATACCGGTCTGAAACGAGCTCTCGTCGTCGTCGCACGGGCCCGTGCACTCCGGGTCGAACAGGTCGATCAAGCCGTCCTTGTCATTGTCGATCCCGTCCGCACAGGCATACGTCGTGCCTGCGCAGTCCACGGGGTCGCCCGGATCTTGCCCGGTCGGATCCGCAGCCGTCTCGGAGTTCCCATCCGCGGTGCCGGCCGACCCAGAGCCCGCGGCAGTGCCCCCCTCCTCCGATGCGGTGTCAGCGCTCGCCGACGTGCCCGTCAACGTCGCTGCGGTGATCCCCCCGGTATCACCGGTTCCGTTGCTGGCGGCGGGGCTACTCTCGCCCGCGCAGGCCGCGAGGAACACCGAAACGCTGGCCAATACGAGTCTGCGCATAAAGGTTTGGACAGCGCGTGGGCCCTCAATTCCAAGGCAGGCCTAACCTGATGTGGGATTTGGAATTTCCGATCCAGGGCTGGTCTGACCCAATCGTGAGATGCGGAAGCTGGCTTGCCATCGCCCTTTGCGTTCTTCCTGGATGCAAGGACAAAGACGTTGACGCATCCGGGGACGAAACCCCAGCGGTAGCGGGAGAAGCATGCGCGGTGGAGGAAGGCGACGTCGCGCAGTGTGCCGAGGGGCTTGCCTGTGAGCCCGCTGGCGACCCCAACGCAGACGGCGAGGTGGACCATGTGTGCGGCGCTCCCCTCGAGGTGCGTGGCGCGGTGTTCGACGCGATGACCGACGAGCCGCTCGAGGGGGCGCTCGTTTCGGCGCTCGACGAAACCGGTGCACCGGTGAGCGACGTCGCGGTCACAGACGCCGACGGGCACTACGTACTGCGCGTGAGCGCCCGCCGTGACGAGGCGGGGCTTATCACCGATGCGCTGAAGTGGACCTTGTTTGCCACCGCGAAGGACTATCAGCCATTCCCTGCGGGTGTACGGCCCGCGATCCCGATCAACGCCGTCGACGCGACGGAGGAGATGGGGGAGGACGACAGCGTCCTGGAGGTCATTGAGAACGCTTCGACCGACGTTGGGTTGCTCGCGCTGCCCGCCGATCAGCTGGGAGGGCGCACCGTGACTGGGACGGTTGGCGGCGAACACTCCGGTGGCACCCTCGTCGTCGCCGAGGGCAGTACGCCCGCGCCGTACGCAGTTGCCGATGCCTCGGGCACGTACACCATCTTCAATGTGCCTACGGGTGGGGCGTCGATCGTTGGGTACCGTCGTGGTCTTTCCGTGCGGCCCGCCAGTGTGGACGGCGACGGCGACCAGCAGGACGTGCATCTGGAGCTCATCGCCGAGGGGCTCGATGCGCTCCCGCAGGTCGCGGGAAGCGTCAATATCGTCAACGCGAGTGGAGGTTCTCAGACCAGCGTCGTGCTGGTTCCGGTCAGCGTCTACAACACGGCGCTCGAACGCGGCCCCGTGCCGTTTGGGCTGCGAGCGCCCGAGCCCCCCTTAGCACCCGAGGTCTCGGGCGCTTTCGGCATTGATGGGGTCCCGCCCGGTACCTACAAGGTGCTCGCGGCGTTCGAGAACGACAGCCTTGTCCGCGACCCGGACGAGGGGATCGCGGGCACGGACATTCCGGAGATCACGGTCGGCGACGCCTCGCTTACGGTCGATCAGTCGTTCAAGATCACCGAAGCGCTGTCCGTCATCTCGCCGGGCGCCGAGACGCCCGAGGTGGTCGACGCCGTGCCGACATTTGTGTGGGCCGATGACTCCTCGGAGGACGCCTACCAAGTGGTCGTGTTTGATGCGTTCGGCACCAATGTTTGGGAGAACCTCGAGGTTCCGCGCGTCACCGGAGCTGATAACGTCGAGGTCGAGTACGGGGGCCCGCCCCTGACGTCGGGCATGTACTACCAATTTCGCGCTACATCCGTAAAAAGCGGCAGCGCGATTTCGCGGACCGAGGACTTGCGCGGCGTCTTTGTCGGACCGTAGGGACTCCTGGGCGCGTTCATGCTCCGAAGCCACTGCCGGCCGTTGCGGGCGGCGCACGAAAAACTCATCTTTGGGTTGGAAGACAGGCTGCTGATGTTGTCTGATGTTGGAGTGTGGCGGTCTAAATCTGAACCACTGTCCGGGCTACGTGTGGGATGGCCCGCACTCGCGCTGCTGCTGGCGTGCCCTTCTGACGACCCCGCGAGCGGCGGCACGGAGTCGGAGACGGGTGGGATCCTGACCTCCCCGAGCCAAGACGCCACATCGGACACGCCCAGCGGCGGCGGCGGAGACGACAGCAGTGGCAACTTGCCGCCGAGCTGTGGCGAGAGTGACTTTGTCCTCGAGGCACTCCCCACCAAGGTCCTGCTGGTGTTGGACAAGTCTGCGAGCATGGTCAACTTCACTTGGGATCACGACGCTGATCCCGACACCGAAGAGGTGACCCGCTGGCAAAGCCTCCACGAGACCGTTTCGAGTGTCACCACCACGTTTGATGCGTCGATCGAGTTTGGCGCACTGCTGTACCCCTCGCTGAACGCGACTTCCGACTACTCCGAGGAGGCCTGCGTCGTCGAGGCGGAGCCGGAAGTTCCCGTCGCGCCGTCCAACGCCGCTGCGATCCTGGCTGGCATCCCCCCGATGGATGCCAGCGCCGCGATCGCGGGAGGCACGCCATCCCGCGCGGCGATCGAAACCGCGGTGGCGCATCTGACCGAGTTCAACCCGTCTCAGCCTCGGGCGATTTTGTTCGTGACCGATGGCGAGGCGAACTGTCAGGAAGAGTTCGCCGATGTCACCGAACTCTTCGAGATCTACGACCCGGGCTTGCTGCCAGTGGTTGCGGATGCGCTCGAGACGAACACGATCCCAACCTACGTCGTCGGCATCGCCATTCGCGACGAAGTGCTTCCCACGGAAGTCGACGGGAACCCCGATGGCGTCAATCCCAGCGATGCGCTGGACGAACTTGCCGAGGCCGGCGGGCGCCCGCAGTCGGGGGGCGGGACGAAGTTCTTTGCCACGACGAACCAGGCTGAGCTCGAGTCGGCGCTTGCTGAGATCGTGGGCGAGGAGTTCAGCTGCCAGATCCCGCTGGACCCGGCTCCCGATTACCCAGAGTACGTCGAGGTCGAGGTCGGGGACGAAATCGTCGCGCCCGTTAGCGACTGCGCCACCGAGGACGGCTGGGTGTTCGTGAATCCCGAGGGGCCGTTCGATACCATCGAGCTTTGTGGTGCGGCCTGCACCGCGCTGGCCGAGCAGGGCACCGCCCACGCCATCTACGGGTGCCCACCCGCAAACTAACGAGACCGCATGAAACGCCGCGCTTCCATCATCGCAATCCTCCTGCTCTCTGCGTGCCCGGCTGACGACGGCGGCGCGGCCGGTACCGAAAATGCCGGCAGTTCAGGTGGCGGGATCGTGACCACTGGCGCGACGCCAGCGACGACGGTGCCGGACCCGGACGGCGACGGCGACAGCGATAGCGACAGCGGCGGCGGCGACAACGGAGACACGACGACCAGCGTTGGCGATACGGGAATGTCGTGCGCCGACGATGTGGACTGCGACAACGGCGACGCGTGCGATGGCGCTGAGGCCTGCGTGGACAATGCCTGCGTGAGCAGTCCTCCGCTCGACTGCGCCGATGCGCAAGACTGCACCGTCGATAGCTGCGATCCAAAGATCGGTTGCGTCAACGAGCCGGAGCACTCGCGGTGTGGATGCGGAGAGACGTGCGACCCCGTGGACGGCTGCGGCAATACCTGCGTCCCCGCCGACTGCAACGGGACGGTCTTCCAGTGCGGCGACTGTCTGGACAACGAGAAGGAGCCGGACTGTCTGATCGACTCGGCCGATCCGGACTGCTGGGGGCCGTGCGATAACAACGAATCCGGCTTCGACGGTGACGTCCCCGGCCAGCAGAATCAGTCAACCTGCTTGGCGATGGACTGCTACTTCGACTTCAACTCCGGCGCGGGCAACGACGGCTGCTACTGGAGTCACAGCTGCGACCCTCTGGAGCCGATGGGCTGCGAGTACGATGCAAACGCGAACATCCCAGGCACCGGTGAGGCCTGCGAGACGCTCTTTGAGACGCAGGCCGAAGAGTGCTTGGACAGCTGCATCCCCAACACACCCAACGGTTGTGACTGCTTCGGCTGCTGTGAAGTCACCATCGACGACGAGACACAGACCATCTACCTGGGTACGCAGGATGCGGGTGGCGAAGGCACGTGCACGCTGGACGTCGTCGACGACCCCAAGCTCTGTCATCCGTGTACGCAGGTCGAGGGCTGCTTCAATCCGTGCGGCGAGTGCGAGTTGTGCTTGGGCGTGCTCGAGCTGCCCGACGACTGCGATGAGCAGGAGTGCCCGCCGGGAATCCAGCAGTGCGGCCTCGCGGGCCAGGAGCCGTGCCCGGACACCTTCTCCTGCATCACGGGTTGCTGCTTCCCGAACCCGCAGTAAAGAGGACCGGTCGGCTCGAGGCCGGCCCACAACGAGCCGCGTGGGCCCAGGAACGCGGGACGGCCAGGGGGTACTGGAACGGCAATGCTACGTGCCCCCTCCCTCCGTCCCGTGCTGCTTGTCGTCAGCGGCGTTGCACTCACCGCGTGTCCAGGCGACGACGCTGCGCCTCCCGTGTGCTCCGACGTCACAAGCTCGGTCAGTGTGACGCCGAGCTCGACCGGTGAAATGTGTCCCTACGTTCCCAATGGCATCGGGACGCCCCTCAATGGAGTGCTGATGGGCGACCGAGAGTTTGCCGGCAACGGCCCGCTCATCACCATCGACGTTGACGCGGCGATCAGCCCCGCGATGAACTCGGTGGTCGCGACGATCTTCTTCAGCGCTGCGGAGATCGGTGGCGACACCGTGCTCACGCAGCAGTTCACACGTACCTTGTACACCGCGCCTGCGGGCTCGACGATCGTCTCCATCGACTCACCAACAACCTCCCACATCGAGGCGGAGAGCCCCGACGGTGGCTTCGAGGTGGGTGAGTGCGGCGATGGCCCCGTAGTTCCAGCCGGCGACATCGATATCACGGGGGGGCTCGTGGCGAGCGTCAGCATGATCGGCGACACCGGATTTCTCGATGTCAGCGATGACCCCAACTGCGCTTGCGATACGCGGGTCAACGACCTGGTGTTCAACGAGGTCAGCGTCACGCTGAACACGGTGCCGTCGGACCCGGAGTGCTTCGCGGGGAGTACGACGATGGAGACCCCGACGCCGGGCGACTGCGGTGAGGCCTGCAACCTCGACCGCGACTGTGCTTCGGGAAGCTGCGAGGAAGGCGTGTGTGGCAGCACCTGCGAGTCGGACGAACCCTGCAACGTATCCGATGCGTTCGGTGTGTGCGGAGCTGGGCAGACCGAGTGCAATGGCTGCGAGACGGAGTGCTTCTCGATCACCGAGGCATCGCCCGAGATCTGCGACGGCCTCGACAACGATTGCGACGGCACCGTCGACGAAGGCCTGGGCGGCAACGATTGCATGGTGACCCCGGCGGGTTGCGACAGCGAGTTCGACGGGCAGACGGTCTGCAGCGGCGGATCCGAAGTGTGCGTTGCGACGCCCGGAGTGGACTATTGCCAGATCTGCGGTGGGGCCTGTGGGATGTGTGCGACCTGCATTCCCGGCGTCAATGTGTGCACGCCAAACTACCAGTGCCTCGGCGAGGCTGGACGCGAAACCTGTCAGGAGAACGACACGTGCCTCAACCCTCCGCCCGCCTGCTGGCGACCGTCGGACCTCGAGATGGTGGGGAACTGCGCCGACTGACGGCCGCGGGTCAGCGGCCGCTGTCGTCGGGCAGGCTCGCGCGGATCGCCTGGGCCCAGTCGTCCAGGCGCGCGACGGTCGACGCCAGCGGCTCCGGGCTTCGTTGGATGCGTCGCATCTGCTGCGCGAGCTCCTGCTTGGCCTTGCGCAGTCGCGAGCGCACGGTCCCTTCGGGCAGCTCGACGACGACCGCGATATCGATGGCCTTCATGCGCTCCCAATAGACCAGCTCCAAGATGATCTGAGAGTGCACGGGCAGCTGGCGAAGCGCCTCGAGCAACATGCGGTGGTCTCCCCTCGCCGCCAGTAGGCTGCCCGCGGTCGGGGCCAGCTGCGCGACCGATGTGATCGAAAAGTCCGGGTCCTCGCGCCGCCCACGACTGGCTCGGTAATGGTTGTGCAGCACGTTGCGGGCGATGCCAAATAGGAACGTGCGGAACGACGACGCGCCTGAAAACCGGTCGCGCGCCTCCACGCAGCCCAAGAACGTCTGTTGGATGAGGTCGTCGGCCGCCTCCCCCACCTTGTTGGCAAAGAAGCGAGACATCGACGAAAAGTGGCGGTCGAACAGCGATGCGCCCGCGCGCTTGTCTCCGTCGGCCCAGGCCGAGAGCAGGGCTGCGTCGTCGGTCGCGGGGCTCATAAGCTCCACAGACTACCCGTAGCCGAGCAAAAAGTGACCCAGCGGCCGTTCGAAGCCCGTTCCAGTACAATATGGCGGCTTCGCGTTCTTTTTCTAATTGTTTTGGCGCGGCTCGTTACTGACGAGGTCGATGAGCCTGAGCACCATGCATACCCTCGACGAAAACGACGACCGCGCCGCCTCGGGGACGCCGCACCAGCCCCAGGTGGCGACCTACGACGGCACGACGGTCGGCTTCGACGAGCGGTTCCGAAAGGCTCGGATCCGGTCCTCGATGTTTGGCGACGACAAGCCGGAGCTTCGCCTCGGGCGCTACCGGGTCGAGCGGAGGCTGGGCGGTGGAGCGATGGGGTCCGTGTACTTGGCGGTCGACGAGTCGCTCGAGCGCAACATCGCGATCAAGGTGCTGCGCCGCGAGGACGACCTGCACCGAGCTCGGATGCAGCGCGAGGCCAAAGCGCTCGCCAAGCTCTCGCACCCCAACGTGGTGACCGTCCACGAGGTTGCCGAGCAGGACGGTGAGTTGTTTGTGGCGATGGAGTACGTGCCCGGTCAGACGCTGACGGAGTGGCTGGCCGGCCCGCGTGATGTCCCGGAGATCCTGTGGATGTTCGGGCAGGCGGCGCAGGGGCTCGGCGCGGCCCACGAAGCGGGCGTCGTGCACCGCGATTTCAAGCCCGACAACGTCATCGTCGGCGAAGACGGGCGCGTGCGGGTGCTGGATTTCGGACTGGCGCACACCCCCAGTGCACCGATGTTGGAGGAGGTCGTCGATCCGGAGAGTCTGATCGAGCCCACGCGGCCGACGTTGACCCGCACTGGGGTGCTGGCGGGGACGCCAGCGTACATGTCACCGGAGCAGTTTCTTGGCGACAGGGTCGACGCACGCGCGGACCAGTTTTCGTTTTGCGTCGCGCTGCACGAAGCGGTCTGGGGTGAACGACCCTACGCGGGTGACACTGTGGTCGACCTTGCGCGCGCCGTCATCCACGGTGAGCCCGAGCTCTCGACCGCGGCCCGGCGTGGTGCCGGCACGCAGCTGCAACGGGTTCGGGAGGCGCTTCGGCGCGGCCTGGCTCGCGATCCGGAACGGCGCTTCCCCTCGATGCAGGCACTGACCGCGTCGCTGAGCATCGACGCCAAGTCCAAGCCTTGGCTGAAGATCGCGATGATCATCGTGGGGGTCATGGTTTTCGGCATTGTCGGAGCTGGAGCGCTGGTGGGGGCTGTCGTGCTCCGTCCTGACGCTCAAACGAGCAATGCTGCGCCCGCGCCTGCGACCCAGGCACCCGCGCTGGCGTGTGAACCCGGCACCTACGAAGACGGCGATCGCTGCACGCCGACGCCGTGGTCATCCGAGCTGGTGCAGTGCAGCGACGGCGAGTGTCGTATCCCCCGATGGATAGCGCATCGCCTGGCGCGAGGCCCGAGTTTCGACGTGGGGCAGGGCCGACTCGTTCCGGCCAAGGCCGATGGACGGCGCATTGGATACAAGGTGTTCGCGGTCCGTGCGGACAACCTTGCTGGGATGCTGGGCCTCGAGGCTGGGGATGTCCTGCAAACGATCGACGGCGTCGGGGCCTCCGATGCGAAGTTCTCGAAGAAGGTTGACGCCCTCATCGATGGGGTTGGCGAGACTCGCTCCGTCGTACAGTTCAGCCGCTCTGGGCAGCCCTTCTCGAAAACGGTCGTTGTCTTTGACTGACGACTGCGGTCGCGGGTGAGACATCGGCCCGACTCACGCGTCAAGGGAAGCACCCATGATGCTCCGTATTGGCACCCTCTCCGCCGCGGCCCTCCTGGCCACGGCATGCGACAACCCGCCTGAGCTGCACGAAGCCGACACCGACGGCGAAATGACGGGCGCTGAATCCTATGACTCCGATGGGTCCGAGTCGGGCGAGGCTGATGACCCGCCGCTTCCCGGACTGAGCCCAGATGCTGACCCGCAGCGAATCATCGGCGGCTTCGTGTTCGACAGCGACCGGGACGTCAAAGTGTTTCACAACGGGATGCCGCACTGCAGCGGCACGCTACTGCGCAACGATGTTGTGTTGACCGCCCGGCACTGCGTCACCGACGACGGTTACGTCGATGGGAGCGTCGTAGGTCCCCTCTTCATGGCGGTTGGGATCGACGGCCCGGGTGACAGCTGGGCGGACTTCTTCGGTGTGGCAGAGATCGCGGACATGGGTCCAGACGTCGATGTTGCGCTGCTGCGTCTTCAGGACCCAGCAACGATCGAGGGCCGTGATGCCGGTGAGTCGACCGAGATTTGGTCACAGCCGGATGCGCTCTTGCTCGGTGAGATCGCGCTGTGTCAGGGGTACGGATCGGTGGCGTGCGTGGTCGATGGCGACGGCGATCACGTGGAGCCCGCAACCCCACCCGGATACCTCCGCGGTGGGTTGGTGGTCGTGTCCGTGATCAACGAGGCACTCGACTGGATCAACTACAAGGCGCTGCCTGGCCACTTGGGCACAGGCAAGTGGCTGCCGTCGGCCGGTGACTCGGGGAGTTCGTGTCGAGTGCCGTGGCAGGGCGAACCCAACCGTAAACGTGTGGTTGGGGTGATGACCGAGGGAACAGCCTGCGAGGCTGTGGTGCCCGATCCCGAAGATTGGGCGGCCCACGAGGTTCAGCCGAGCGTATTCAGAGCGTGGGCGCAGTCCCGAATGAACCAATGGGCTGGGGACTACTTTGACCCGTTCTCGGTGGCGCACACGTACGACGTGGTCGAGCCCGGGACGATGTCGGGCGGCCCAAGTCAGTGGCTCATCTCAAGCGGGTGGCTGCTCCAAAACTCCAACGCGTACACCACTGGTGCGGCGTACGAGGGCACAAAGTTCATGCATGCCGGTGAGGTCATGGAGAACGGCAGCGTGCGGGTCGACGTGTTCAGCTTCGACGACGATGGTGCAGGCCTCGTGCTTCGGATGCGGGACGACACCCACTACTACCGGCTCTCGTTCGACGAGCAGCGCGGCTTTGCCCGCATCGTGCGGCGCGACGGGGACCAATGGACGACCCTGGCCGAGGATCTCAACTTCAGCATCGATTGGTATGGCTGGCGCGCGCTGGAGTTCGAAGCGTCCGGTAACGTGTTGACCGGATACGTCGATGGGGTGGAGGTCTTGTCCGCGGTGGACAACGACTGGACCTACACAGCGGGGCGCGTCGGGGTTTACAGCTGGGGGCTCTACACCGGGTACTTCGATAACTTCGAGGTCGACCGGGGCTGAGCATCTGGGTTGGGTCTTACGGCCCGCCGCAGCTCCACACCGATTCGGTGGCGCCCTGCAGCTGCCAAGAAACGGAGCCGCCGCCGCCGCCGAAGCTGTACCCGGGTAGGACGACATCGGGCTCTTCGCAGTCAAAGAGGTTGAGCCCGTTGCCCGTGTGCAGGAGTTCGCCGTCCGGGCACTCCAAGTCGATACCCAGTGCGCCCGACAGGCTGTACAGCACTGTCCCGCTCGCGGAGACTATCGTTGCGGACGTCTCCGTATCCTCAAATCGCATGCACTCGGAGCCGTCTGCAGCCATGACGGAGAAGTTCCATTCGTGGTCGAGGTCCGGGTTGTCGGGAACCGCCTCGTCAAACTCGACTCGGCTGCCGTCGCTGTAGTCGCATGCGGTCCGGTCTGCGTTGAAGGTCCCGTTCCCCATGGTGGAGTCGATGCACGCGACCGACTCCACCGCGGCGACCGTCCAACAAAACTCGGGGGATGCTGCGACTTCGCACGTGAGGGTCTCGGGGGGCGGGTCCGAGGAGTCATTGCAGGCGGCAAAGGCAAGCCATGTGACCGGCACAAGGAACGGCAGACAGGGGGCGAGACGCATGCGCCGATAGTGCCTCACGGCCTCAGAACGATCAGAAATCGGTGGTAAAGGTTAGCTTTTGTAGTTATCGTGTGCGTGTTGGACATGTTTTGGCGGTTTTTATGCGGACGAGAATCATAGAGCGAGCGGTGTTGGGCGGCGTGTTTGCCTTCTTCGGGTGCGGGCCCCAGATCTCGGTCCAGGACGAATCAGACACGGCCATGGCCGGATCGACGTCGGGAGCCGCGACATCAGCGAACCCGACGCCACCCTCAATGACCAGCGCGCAACCCCCCGGTCCGGCGACCTCATCCGGGGGGGTGGGCGACACATCGACCTCCGGAGCCGATGAGTCGGACGAGGGGATGTCGTTCCTCCCCGACCCAACGGGCGGCTGTGGGATTGAACTTCCCGATGGCACGACGACGCACTGCAGCTTCGAGTGCGACATCTTCGAGCAGGACTGTCCGGAAGACGAAAAATGCATGTTGTGGTCGAACGACGGCGGCGCAGCCTTTAACGCGACGCGGTGCTCGCCTATCGCCGACGACCCGGGTCAGCTCGAGGAGGCTTGCGTGGTCGAGGGAGCCCCCGTGTCGGGACTCGACGACTGCGACATCGGTCTGGCTTGCTGGGGGGTCGACCCCGAGACACTCGAGGGCACCTGCTACCCCTTGTGCGCTGGATCGCCGCGCGACCCGGAGTGCCCCGAGGAGTACACCTGCCCCATCTCGGGCGATGGCAGCAACCTGATCTGTCAAAGGGAGTGCAACCCGCTCGTTGATGACGACTGTGAAGGCGATGTCTGCCTGCCGAGCAATACCGGCGACGCCTTTGTGTGCGTCCCGCCCGGGGGGGATGCACAGCCGGGTGGCGCGTGCGAGTTCATCAATGAGTGCGTGGACGGAGCGGTCTGCGTATCGGGCTCCAACGTCCCCATGTGCGACGACGCCAGCTGCTGCACGTCGGTTTGCGATCTGTCCGCCGCCGCCCCCGATGCCGACTGCCTGGCTGGCCAATCCTGTGTGCCCTGGTTCGAGGAACCGCCGAGGCATCTGCAGGACGTCGGGGTCTGCGTGACGACGCGTTAGGAGCAGCGGTCGACCCCACCCCGTCGGTTGTGTTGATCGAGCACGCACAGCCGATGAACACGGGTACACTCAACGAGTGTCCGCGCGTCGACTCTGCCTCCCGGTCGCGTTCGGACTGCTCGCGGCTGGCTGCGAGGCCGCAGATTGCAAGTCGCTTCGCCAGAGCGTGGAGACGATCTGCGGCGCACAAAGCGAAGCGCTCTCGAGCCTCACCGGATTGAGTGGTGCGGGGCCGGAGCCGTGCACGGATGCGCGCGCGAAGCTATCGGCCGTCGTTGCCGCCAAGGCGGACGCGCAGTACCACCAAGCCGGTAAAGATGCGTTTTGTCCGTCGCTCGCCGCGTCGGCCGAGTCGCTGGACGGCCGGATCCAGACGGCGACGTATCTGTACCAAGACGCAGCCGCGACGGCCGCCCGCAGCGATCTCGATCGATCGATTCAGACCGGCGACCTCGACGACGCCGAGCGGATCTGGCAGCAAATCGACGCGCTGGGCGACAAGAGCACGGCGAGCAGCGCCGCGATTTCTCTGGGGTGGGCCTGGTTGAGCCCGGTGGTGAAGGCGGAGCAAGCCAACATCACTGGGGCCACGCGCTGGATGTCGCTGGTGACCTCCGTGCCGACCGAGGGGCGTGGGTGCGCGGGCACGAGCACCCACGTGGTCGCGGCGGCCTCGGACCCAGACAAGGCCGGCACGTACTTCGAGCGCGGCGGTGCACCAGACTTGCTGCGCGAGGTTGCCTATCGCAAGGGCGACCTGGCGGCGTTCGACGCATTTGAGGCACCCAAGGCCCCCGCCGACGGAGCCGTGGAACGGGTGAACCTTTTGGCGGCGCTCGGAAAGCACGACGAGGCGCTGAAGGAAGCCATCGCCGCGGCCGAGCGGTTCACGCCCAAAGAGAGCCGCTATGTAGCCTACTGCGAGCTACAGCTGGCGATCGGTCGGCTGCACGAACGGGCGCATCGCTACGTGCAGGCACGGGCGGCGTACGAGCGTACAAACCACTGCAACGCGTCGGTCCGAGGGCGGCTCGCTGCGCTCAAGGAGCCCGGGATCGTGGACGGTGAGCCCCTGCCTCGGTTCACCGTGACCGGAGGCGTGCGAACCCCAGGGGTCGACTCGATGCGCGTGTTCCTGACGGCCAAGGATCCGGCCTCCAACATGAGCCTCGGCGAAACGGTCGACGTGTTTGCCAACACGAGTGCGCATGAGAACTTCGTCCGGATCATCGCGGTCGAGGCGACCGTTGAAAACAACCAGTATCAGGCTCGTGTCCCGGCCGGGACATGGACCCTCACGGTGGTTGCGACGGGAAAATCGCCGATCGAGCGCGGCGAGGACTGTTGGCCATCGGCGACGGTCGTCGATACCGATGTGGAAGTTCCCGATATCGAGGTGCAGCCGGCAGCGCTACCGCAGTAGCGCGACAGCGAGCTACATCAGGACTTCGTACTTGTTGCAGAGGGTGGCGGGCCCGCGCTCGCCTTTGTGAAACTTCGGCACCAAGCAGCTCAATCCCACAAACTCGCGCTCGCCCGTGGCCATGACCGGGCGCATCTCGCCGACCTTTGTCCCGTGTTTCAAGGGCGAAGGGTCGAAGCAGAGACACAGCGGACGCGCTTCAAGGACGGACATCGCCCTTGCTCTGAGATTGTCATACTCAGTCGGCTGCACCACCGGGGTCGTTTTGCCTGTCTTGACCCGCTTGTTCGGCTTGGCCTTCGACGTTGCGTTGCCCTTCTTTGGGCCGCCAGCGGCGAACGCAGCGGACGTCAGATGGGACGCCCCAAACCCGGCCGCGAGAGCGATTGCGATCAATGCGATTTTGTTCATGGGCAGGGCGTCTCGTCGCGCAAGGGGCAGAGCAAGCTCAGATTGGTAGAGTCGGCAGCCTCGACTTGTGACAGGCCAAAAGATCTAGACCCAAGCAGGGGATGGTGCGTGTGGATTTGGCGTCATGGACGCCTCGAAGCTGCCGATTACTGGTCCTTGCCCCATCGACCTCGACGCTATTGGCTTTGACCGGTCGGCCAAGAGTGCGCACTGCACGCATTGCGTCAAGAGTGTGCACAACCTGTCGAACATGACGGCGAGGGAGGCGCGCGGGTTCTTGAAGGAGAACGCGGGCGACAAGGTCTGCGTGTCCTATGCGCGGCAGCAGGACGGGAAGATTCGGTTCAAGCCAGAGGCGACCGTGGTCCCGCTGAGCCGCCTTCGTGCACGGCGCCCGGCAGCGGCTGCCGCGGCGCTTGGATTCTCCGCCGCGCTGGCTGCGTGCACGCCCGTCGACAACCCGGACGTCGCCCGAACCCCCACGGAGGAGACCGAGCGGCCTGAGTCGAAACACGAGGATATGTACGCGGGCAAGATGGTGGTGTCCGAGCCCGAGCCCGAGCCCGTCGAGGAGATTGTCGAGGGCGGCTTGAAACTGCCGGAGCCCGAACCGATCGAGGAGATGGCGGGGGAGATTGAAGCCGTCGATCCTGAGCCTGAAGTCACGGAGGCGCCGTGTTTCGGCGAAGCGAAGGTCCCCGAAGCCGAGCTGTCCAAGCTGTCCAAGCTGTCCAAGCCGTCCGAGCCGTCGAAGGTGAAGCCGGGCAAGCCGGGCACGCGCGGTCTCGACCCGCTGTAGCGACGCTACGCACGGCCTGGCGTTGCGTGTGCGGCGAGCGTTCGCTCGCGAAAAAACAGGAACAACGGGAGTGCGCAGGCCACCGCGACGAGCAGCGCCAGCGCACCGAGGAAGACGAGTAGAGGTCGCGAGAGCTGGAGTCGTGGTCCTTCCACCGCCATCAGTACGTAGAAGCTGAGCACGACGACAACGAGGTCGACGCCGAGCGAGCTCGACAAGGGCGTCTCCCAGACCTGCGTGAAGAACGTGCTGAGGTCTGCCATCTGCAGGTTGAAGAACCAAGTCCCCACCGCTCCGCACAGTGCCAAGGCAAGGTAGACAAACTGAGGCGCTGCTGATGACCGCATCGAGCCTGAGCATAGAACGGCCTATTTGCACGATCGAGGTTGGCCGCATATTGCGGCACGGCATTGGGTATCGTGGTGGCCTGTGGCGAAGGTCGAACCACCAGACCCGTCGGAAAACCACTTCACGCACGAGCGCCCCGAGTTGGCGGGCGACGTGGGGTTTACGATTCCAGGGCTCGACGACATCGATTGGGCGGGCCACAGCGATGCCTACGGCAGTGCAGCCCATACGCCCGTGTTCCTCCGGGCACTGACCAGCAACGACGCATCGGATCGGGACTGGGCCTACGATGCGCTCTGGGCCAGCATCAACCACCAGGGCACGCCGTCGGAGGTGAGCCCACACGTCGTGCCGTTCTTGCTGGCGCTGCTGGATTGGGATGCTCTCCCGGAGCGCGACCGACTGCTGCGGTTTTTGGCAGAGATGTCTGTGGGCGACAGTCGCTGGGCGGTGGAGTGTGGCACCGAGGTCGATGCGTTCCCGCAGAGCGACTGCGCGCCAGCGGTCGCCGTCGGGGCCAGACAGATAGCGCACGGACGGACCGATGCACGGGCGGTGGTGCGCGCTGCCTCGTACTTTGCGTGCGCGCTCATCCCCGCGTGCGATGCGTTTGTGCCGCCACCGCTGAGCGATGAGGTTCGCGGGGTGCTCCTGGGCGCTCGCATCGCTGCTGCGCTGCGCGCCCGTCGGCTCGGCGAGGCGCTGCCCCACGTGCGGCAGTGGGTGGAGTCGGCCGATCACTGGGAGTCGCTGGTCGGGCGCGTGGCTCTCGGCTACGCAGCTCCCGAGACGTTGGACGCCGCGGACATCGAGGCCGCCGAGCGGCTGGGCGCCACGCTGCCCGATCCGTGGACCCCCCGACCCGACGATTGGCCCGAGGGCTTAGAGTGGGACCTTGGGACCGCACTCACGGCCCAAGCGCTGACCGCGTCGATTCCGCACGATCTCGAAGGCAAAGTGGATCGGGTCGCGGCGGCCGGAGCTGACCACGACCCGGTGGCGATCGAGTGTGCGCGGCGGGCCATGGATACCCTCGCAGCGCGAGCGCCCGCCGAGGTCGTGCCGTTCGAACGCTTCGATCCGCTGCTACAGCGACTGCTCCGCGCGCTGGCATCGCCCAAGGTCTTCGCCGCCACGAGCTATGCACAAGCAGAGCTGTCCTGCCTGCCGCGCGGACACGCTGCGTTCAGCCGCCTCGTCGGCATTGGAGCAGCGGGGGCCCTGGACGATCGTGTAGACGGGGAACCGCTGTGGCTGAAGCTTCACCAGGCGCTCCTCGACGGTGCCGTCGACCCGCTGCGCGCGCTGCCGCAGACGCGGCGCTTGGCCTGCATCGCGGATGCGTTGCGCCACCCTCGGTGGTTCAGCGACATGCAAGGTGCGCACGAGTTCCCCGCGACCAATCGTGTGCAAGCGCGGTTGATGATCCTGCTGGCGGAGAACGTGGCGACGCTGCCAGCGCTCGAGCAAGGCGCGAACCCAACGCTTCTGCTCGAACCGCTCCGCGAGGCCGCCGCCCGCAAGGGCGAGCTGTTCGTTTCGCTGGTACACGCCGCAGTGTGCAAGCACAGAGGCACCACCTTGAGTGCAGCCCACACTCCGAGTCTCGACGTTGCGCCCGTGGCCGTGTTCCCGAGCGCCGTCGCCTACATCGTTCGCGAGCTGGCCGACCCCGACCGAGACACATTTGTTCGCGCTCTTCCCCTGGTGCAGGCGTCACGTCGGAGCCTCGAGCGCCGTTCCGCCGAGACGAATGCGGTGGTCGAACGCCGCGAGACCACCAGCCTGTACTTCCCCACGGTTTGGTGGGAGGTCCTCGCGGAGCTTCCCGGGGCCGCCGCAAGGGAGCGCGTCCGCGCCGCGGTCGTTCAGGCAGCGAGCATTCGTCGCGAGCGGGCGGCCTTCGATCCGCTCCTGCCACCGCACGACAACCCGTTCCCCATGACGCTCGCACGGCAGGTACTGCCGAATGCGGTCGAGTTGCTCGAGGCCTGACGGCGGTTGGTGCGGCTGCGCTCCAAACGTCGGTCGTCCTCGCCTTCACGAGCAGAAGAGCGCGACATCGCCGCACGGGGCGCCTCTCTACTCCGCAGGGCGACATGCTCTCGGATCGGGAACTCGACTGAGCTGTCGCCAGCGTGCGGCCTCGAGGTGCAGACGGAAGCCCTGCTCCATGCTCTCGTCACACCACCAGCGGCAGTTGACATCCCCGCTCGGAAACCACAGCGGTGGTCCGGTGAACCCAGCGGGTGGCTGCCAGTTCACCCGTTTAGGGTTGCAGACGGCCAGGACAACGCAGGGCGGTGTTCGCTCGAGCGTCGTGAGGATCCGAGGCAGGTGCTCGCGTACGAACACCGTTAGCGGTGCGACGATGACGAAGTCGTGATCCTCGGAGTCCTCAGGCTCGTACCACTCGTCCTCATCGAACCAAAATCCGAGATCGATCTCATCCCCTTGACCCGGTTGCTCGTCGAAGGCGTGCACGAGCAGCACGAGCGCTCCGTCCAGCGTCCGCGACACGCCGACCCCCTCGGTGTGACGCAGCGTGAGGCACGCGACCTCGCCCCAGCCGCAGCCGAAGAAGTCGGCGTCGCGCGGACGAGCGTCGCGGACGTCGAACAGCGCCGCTGGTGTCCGGCGCTCAAAGGGAATGTCGGCGACCCGCTCGACGCTTCGCTTGGCCATCGTAGGGTGCTCAAGCGTAGAGTCGTAAGACCGTCCGCTTCTCGGTCCGTGTGAGCCCACAGCCGATGCTCCCGCAATCGTCCGCGGCCAACACATCGCTGTTGAGGAACGTGACGAGCGGCTCCTGATAGGCGCTGTCACGCACGACGTCGAGCGCTTTGGAGCCAACGAGCGAGGACTTGGCGCCGACGTTGACCGCGGCTCGTGAACCCATGGGTTTGAGCGTAGCGGCGGTGGTCTTGTCCCCGCCGAGGACAAGCAGCCCCTGGAAGTCGGCCGTCGCCGCGCTCAACTTGGGGACCGCGGTGTCGATCGCTTTGGTCGAAGCGCCGTCGACCATGATCGACCAGAGGTCCTCGGTCCGCTGGGAGCCGACGAGCAGGGCCAAGTCTGCGCCGCCGCCGAAGCCGAACACGTTGACGCGAGCCGGGTCCCCCTTTGCGCCCGATTGTTTGGAGGCCCAGGTGACCATCGCGTGCACGATGTCGGCGGGCTCCTCTGGACCGAATCGGCCCTTGCTCGCTGGGGTCTTCTTGGATGGGGCACGCGGATTGTCATCGCCGCTGAACGGACTATCAAACGTGACGACCGTGGCGCCCATCGAGTGAAACAAGCTCACGACAGGCGCGAGCGCGTCTGTGTCGTCGGGGCCGGCGACGATGAGCACGACTTCCCCGGTCGCCTGCCGCACGGCCGAAGGGTTGCGGCGGTCGGCAAGCTTGCTAGCGGGTCGGAAGCCGCTCCGTGGTGTACGCCATTGGCCACCCGCGTAGACCTGCGCGGAGACCTTTGTTCCGTGGCGCGTGAGCACGTCGAACGTGTCCGCGCCCGGAGCGTCGAGCATTTCGATCACGCCTGGGCCCGTCTTGGTGCTCGCGCTCTTGCTGCCATGGGGCGCAGCGTCGACCGGTGTTGGAGCGCCCAGTAGACCAGCGCCAAGCAAGGCGGAGAGGGGAGCGAGGTGCTTGCGTGTCATGACAGCACCAGTATGCACGACGACCCGATCGTCGGAGGCCCCTTTTTCCGCCGCGCAGTCCGTGCGCACGAGAGTCTGGGCGCCTCGGGCGGGCGATCAACCGCCTCGCGCACTTGGGGGGAGCGTGGTCTCTCCGATCACGGCCTCGAACGCGGCGACAGTGTCGTCGTCGAGTTCGGCGAACTTGTCTCGCTTTTGCGTGCTGAGCGAGCCGCCGTAGTCGCTGAGATGCCATCTATCCGTCCGGGATGTCCGAGCCGGCCGTGGTTTCCTCGATCGAGACGAGCGCCCGGTCGAACTGTGAGTAACGCGCGTGGACCCCGGCATCGGGTTGAAACGGTGCTCTATCTCTGGCGCTGTCGTTACGGGGTCGACGCTGGTGCCGTTGCACGGCGACTGCAAGCCGAGCCAGAGGAGAACGAAATTTGCGCCGAGACCATTCGGAACATTCGCGAGGACTCGCCCGTCCTTCAGGGGAGCTAGGGATGCACCACACGTCTTTCGATCGCGATACGGAGGCGCGGGCGTTCCTTGCAGATGTCGTGGCCGCGTACGACGCGGCCACGGTTTAGCCGCCGTCGGGCGGAGCAAAGCAAGCGAGCGCGCCGCCGACGCGACGTCCGCCGTTCCCGGTGAGGCAGTGCTTCGGCGCGCAGGCGCGGTATGGTTGGCTCCGATTGCGGGAGACAGATGAGTATTCCGGATTTCGGCGAAGCGTTCTGGCAACTCGTGGCCGAAGCCAAGGACGCTCCTGGGGCGTGGGAGGAGCGCGTCAAAGAGCTCAGCGATGAGGAACTCAAGCGTTTTCTGTGGGACTTTCGGTTCGCGGCCGACACCATCGCTGGCGACACCCTGTCGGCCGAGGGCACCAAGCACTTCGAGTACGACTTCTCCGAAGACAGCCTTCGGGACCTTGCCCATTGGGTGGTGATGCAGGGCCCGGACGCCCTCGCGCTGGTGTGGGAGCATCCCGCAAAGGGGCCCATCGCCGACTTTGACGAAGACGCGGAGTACCAGTCCAGCTACGGCAAGGCCACCATCGAGCACCTGCGACGCTTCGGCCACTACATCCCTGCGTGCGAAGCCGACCCCCTCTACAAAGAACGCTACGGCTAGCGCTTGGCTTGGAGGTTGTGGGCCGAAGCGTCGCAGGTGGCGATTAATCCGCTTAACTCTGGGCCAACCCTGAGCCCCTCGTCCATTAACTCGGCCACGGGCGTGGATGGTGCTCATCGGCTCGAACGTTCAATGGAGCATGATGAGGTGGACGCACTGCATGCTGTGCATGTTGACCGCATTGCTCGTCGGGTGCCATGGCACGCCGGCTGCGGGGGACTTGGAGGACGGGTGCGAGCGCAGGCCACCCGCTCGTGCGTACAGCGAGCTGAAGGTGCCCGTGATCTCGATCTCGGTCGCCGAATCCGAACAACCCCTGCGTGTCCTCGCGGACGAAGACGAAGACGAAGACGAAGACGCGGGCCACTGGCGCACCGTGACACCAGCTTCCTGTCTGGCCGCTCCGCCGCCGACTCCCTCTCGGTTGTCCGCTGCGGACCAGGCTTGTCTCGAGACGCTGACGGCGGCACGAGAGCGCTTCGCTTTTGCCGAACCGCCCGCGTCCGGGGACCCACCCTGTGCGCTCGACGCTCTCCTCGAAAACGGGGCGGTCTGGTCAAGCGAGAGGGTCGTCGCGCTGGGTCCCCGTGAGTGGATTCTCGAAGCCACGACGGTTGCCGGGGACGGAGACGCGAGAGTCGCAGTCCACCGCCGGCTGCTTGACGGCAAGGGACGTCTGCGGAGACAAGAGCGGGTTTACCGTCACTACTATGACCACCCGCCCAAGCTCGGGTGCGTGTCCATGACCGTCGCCGAGCATGTTCTCAATCGCAAGGGATGGCCCCGCGAAACCAGGAACTTCGCGACCGACTGCGAAGAGGTCGACGAGTTCGACCACACCACGACCCGCCGGTTCTCGACGAGACCCGGCTTCGTGCACGCGAGGACCGAGACGCGCGACGAGGATGGGAACGTCGAGGTCGGCTCGGAGTGGTGGATCGAAGGCCCAAGCAATCCCGTGGCCTGGGGAGAGCGCGAGGAGCCCGACGAGTTCCTCACAAACCCGGAGGCGGAGTGCAATCTGGCGGTTCGGAGCTGCGACGGCACGGAGCTCGGACACGTCCGCTCGCGCCGCAACTCGATCACCGCGACGCGGTGGGTCTGGGACTGCGAGGCGTAGGTCGATCGCGTCGCAGTTCTGCTGAACTCGAAAGTCCGCAGGAGTGTCGCCGAGGATTCTCTGGCGCCCCCGTCGATCAACCGCGGTCGCCGAGTGCCTCAAGCGCCTCAACATCCGCGGCATCTTTCGCTCGTCCGGTCGCGCGCTTGTTGGCGAGCAGCGCTGCCCGCCCGATGACCCGAACATCAAGCCCATCGAGGCGTCGGACCGAGCTGCCGGCCCATGCCGCGTCGAAGTCAACGCCTCGGACGCTGGTGAGCAGATCGACGGCGAAGGGTGGGCGACCGAAGCGGAACCCCGTGGGCGGAGGAGCGACGCCCCCGAGGAGGTCATCGGCGCTCAGACCCGGCGGGAGGCCGAACTCCTTCATCGCCGACATGACTCGGGCGGCGTTGTCAGATGTCGGGCGGACCCAGACATCGAGGTCTTGGGTCGCGCGGATGTATCCGTGCGCCATCAGTGCATACCCGCCGACCAGCATGTAGTCGGCCTCTGCCTCCGCCAGGCAGCGGAGCAAGTCGGCGAAGTCCGCGGGAAGCCTCGCGCCGCTCAACCGATGCGCTCCACAGGCCAAGTCCGCCGGACATGCTTGGGGGTTGGCCCCTCCGGATACTCGATCCCCGCGAGGGCGAATCCGATGCGACGAAGCTGCTCGAGCTGCTCAAGTCTCTCGTCGAGATCGACGGGCGGGGGCGGGGGCGTGTCCGTTAGCGGCTCCACCCGCCACGTCTCGCGCCGCAGCTTGGCTCGCTCTTTTCGCCCCAGTGCGTCGCCCTCCATCAGGCCATCGTAGCACTGAGCGCCGCTGCGCGCGCCCGGTTGGTGTAACGCTCGCTAGCGTTCGTGCTCACGTGTGACAGCAGCCTGCGCTACCGCGGTGCCTGGGCTTGGACGTCCGCCGCTCGGACGATGTCGCCACCGACGAAGGAGCATGGATCCAGAGCGGCCGTTGGCGCTTCGACCTCACCGCTTTGGGTATCGACTTTCCAGGCGCGGATCTGATGGGGATGGCGCTCAATCGCAGGGAGGTACGCTCTGCCATATCCGTCAGCGGCCCGATGAACTCGCCGGATCAGTAGTTGCCGAGCCGCACGACATCGTCAAGCAACCCATACGGCGCCTGGCCACCAAACCGATAGGCCGCGGGCTCATCAGGAACAAACACAAGCGCCCCATCCACAACGCCTGGTGGAGCGACTCCAGCTGGCGTGGGCAGAGCCAACTCCCCCGGCAACCCGCCGGTCACGTCGATGTTCTGTGGCTCGACGGCCACATCGTAGAAGCGGTGGCCATCGATCTGCAGCAGTCGCTCCGCAACGGAGTCCCAGACCCAGGTACCCGCAGCGACACCCGTAGGAGCCCCGCCCATCGGCATCAGCGAACTCCAGCTCGGAGCGCCAGAGAGATCAAGCGCCCAGACGTCTTCGTGCAGCGCGTAGTACCCCTGACCGCCCCCATAGTAGGCGATCCCCGCTACTGGGTCCCAGGCCAGCTGCGCCTGCGTGCGGCCTGACGGCGCACTACCGCCGACCACCAGCGGCAGCCAGACTCCGTCGCCTCCGCCCGACAGATCGAGAGCCCACACGTCGTCGAGCACGCTGTAGTGACCGCGCCCACCGATGACGATCATGCGCTGGTCAACCTCGTCGAAGAACGCCACGTGGCCATGACGCGGCGAAGGACCGGGACCGGCAGGCACCAGCGCCATCCAGTCGCCGTTCGGCATGGTCAGGTCGAGCTCGACGACGTCGTTGTACAGCTCGTAGTAGCCACGTCCGCCAAAGAGCAACGCGCGCTGCCCGATTTCGTCGACCACGAGCGTGTGGTCGAAGCGAGGCGCTGGAATGTCGCCCGCAGGCGTCAGCTCGGTCATCGTGCCCGCAGCCCAGTCGAACGCGTGCACGGTGTCGAGGAGATCGTAGTAGGTGCGACCCGCGGTGATCAGGATCCGCGCGTTGTCCGGGTCGAGGGCCGCGGCGTGTCCTCGCACGCCGAGCAACGCGTCGCCGAGCGGAGGCACTGAATTCCACCCGAACCCTGGCGTGTACGTGCAGTCGTTGTCACAACCATCGCCGTCGACCCCATTGCCGTCGTCGCACGCCTCACCACCCGCCGCGTACACGAGGCCATCTCCGCAGGTCGGGTCTTGGCACGCCAAAGTGCACGCGCCGAGATCGGAGTTCCCGGGGCCCAGATCGCACTGCTCGCCCGCACCCGGCTGCGTGAAGCCGTCGCCGCACACGGGGAGGGTGCACGCCAGAGTGCATGCACCCGCATTGTCGTTGGCCAGCCCGTCGTCGCACGCCTCGCCAGCCTGCACGACGTCGTCGCCGCATGTGGGCAGCGTGCAGACGTTGGTGCACCCGTCGTCGGGAACCCCGTTGCCGTCGTCGCAGCCTTCGCCGGGACCGATGAAGCCATCGCCACAGACCTGGTCGGTGCAGTCGGACTTGCACGCCGTGTCGTCCGCGTTCGCGGGCCCATTGTCGCACTGCTCCATCCCCACCCAGAGCAGACCGTCGCCACAGCTGGCGGCTTGGCAGGTCGACGTACACGCAGCCGTGTCGGCGTTGGCCAGACCGTCATCGCACGCCTCGCCCTCCGAGGGCTGGACAAACGCGTCGCCGCAGATCGGAAACTGGCAGAGGTCGGTGCAGCCGTCGTCGTTGTCCCCGTTCTGGCCGTCGTCGCAGTCCTCAGCCCGGTCAACGACCCCGTTGCCGCATCCCTCGAGCTCGCACGTTGCGCTGCAACCATCGCCGCCCATCACGTCGCCGTCGTCGCAGGCTTCGGCTGGCCCCACGTCGCCATCACCGCACACGTTGAGCACACAGCCGGCCAGGCACGCCTCGCCGGGTCCATTGTTGGCTGCACCGTCGTCGCACTCCTCGGTGCCGCTGCCCGCCGAGTGCACCAGGCCATCGCCACAGACCGCCAGCTGGCACATGGAGGTGCAGTCAGCGATATCCGAGTTCGCGCCACCGTCGTCGCACGCCTCGCCGTTGACCGGCTGCACGAAGGTGTCGCCGCACGTCGCATTCGTGCACTGGGTCGTGCACGCGTCCTCGTCGTCTCCGTTGCCGTCGTCGCACTCTTCGCCCGGCTGCACGATGACGTCCCCGCACGTCGGCAATGCACATGCGTTGGTGCACTCGTCGTCGTCCACGCCATTACCGTCGTCGCAACCTTCCCCGGGCCCTGGGTCGCCGTCCCCGCACACATTGAGCACGCACTCGTCATTGCAGGCCTGGCCGGGACCGTTATCGACCCCTGCGTCGCACTCTTCGTCCGGCCCCCAGTCTCCGTCGCCGCACACGTTGAGCATGCAGTCGGCCCTGCACTCCTGACCGGCGCCGTTGCCTTCTCCCGCGTCACACTCCTCGTCAGGACCGAGATCCCCATCACCGCACACGTTGAACAGGCACTCGTCGTTGCAGCTTTGGCCCGGCCCATTGCGCCCGCCGTCGTCGCATTGCTCGTCGCGCTCGACCAAGCCATCCCCGCAGTTCGACACGGTTCCGGTGCTCGTAGCACCGCCGCCCGTGCTGTCGGCTCCCGCCGTGCTGTCGGCTCCCGCCGTCGTGTTTCCGCTCCCGCCACCCGTGCCCTGCCCGGTGGAATCCGGGTCGGCGCTCGTGCGTGCCTGTCCGCTCCCCGTCCCGCCGGATCCGCTGGCCCCTCCGGTGCCGCCGCTGGGAACCGTGTCGTCACCGCACGCGACAAGCAAGAGCGTAGCGAGCAACGACCTGGCCCGGCCCGAGCCGAGCCCGTGCCGCGTGGAATACGACTTCATGGGGTGCATCGAGCGGACCACGAGGCTCTACGGTCGAGCGAGATAGCCTTCGAGGTAGTACGGCCACGCCGCGGCGACCGGGTGTGACAAAATCACCTGAGTCCCAGGCTCGAACACGATGTGGGCATTGCCGTTACGCACCAGGTTGGACACGTTGTCCTGGTCGCTGCTGAGACTGTCGCAGCGCAGCAGCAGCGTGTTGTAGTGCATCTTCTCGATCCCGTCCTGTCGCAGGATCGCGACCGTGCCGTCGACGCAGCCGCCGGTCATCACGAAGATCCGGTCCGCTGGGACGTCGAAGATGACCGTGTCCAGGGCGGCGCCGCTCGTCGTGCCGGCCAGGTTCACCCATGGATGAACGCCGCCCGTGACTGCGGGCCCGATCCCGTCCGCCGCCGAAGCGGTGGGCATTGATTGAAGCAGATGTCCCACACCGGCCGCGGCCACGCCGATACCGATGCAGAGCGTGGCCAGGCCTCCCAAGATTCCCAGACGCGGATGTTTCATCACCCGCCATTATGCACGGCTCAGTCCGCTTGCGTAGCAAAAGGACCCCAGGCCCTTTCCGCCGCTCCCGAAGGCTCCCGTTGTCGGATGTGTGCAGCGAGTACGGAGTTCGAGCTGATCGTTGCCGTTGCCACCATCGAGTGTGTCATCGTCGGGGCCGCTCAAAACTCGGTCGTCACCATCCTGCCCAAGGAGAATGCGGGTGCCGGGGATAGGGAGTCACTCGCGACGCTTGTGTGCTCCGTCGGCGAGCCTGCGCAGCGACAACTGCGGCATGTTCATCGCAGCGAACCGCTCGATTGTGGCGGCGATATTCCGCGCCGAGCTGGCGCGCGCAGCCGCCAGTTCATCCTCCTCGGCGACCGGGGTCATCGCAGTGCTTTTGGCGTCCGACCATAGCTCCCGGATGATCGCGTGTTTGCGGGGCTCGGACACAGATCGGTCGTGCAGGATCTCGGCGAGGCGCTGACCGAGATGCCGTTCGGCATCGATGAGCCGTTCTCGTGTCCACGTGATGTTCTGTTGCGCGCGAGACTCTGACGTCTCGGCCAGGAGGCGCGCCGCGGCCGATTTGGAGGGGGGCACGCGGCCGAACGCCACGGCAAGAGAGAAAAGGGGGGGCGCCGTCGCGAACTTGATTGGCCGCTTGCGGTCGGGAGACTTCCGGACCCCCTGGGTGGTCAGGCACATCCCGAGCAGGCACATGCCACCCATCGCGCGAAACGGACGAGGCACGTCGACCTTCGCCGTGCCGTCCTCGCGGATCTCGATCTTGATCTCGCCCTCAGAATGACGCCCGGTGAAGTCCGGTCGAGGTTCGGGGCCGAACCGCGCGGCCGGTGGGGCTTGTTGCGCTTGCGAGGTCCTGAGGTCCAGTCGCGGCGCGAGGCTCAGAGGCGCGGTGTTTGTTGGATCGGACGGGGCGACGATCGCCAGCCACGCCATCACCACCAGGGGCATGAGTCCAGGCTACATGATGAACGCCCAGCCTTGGGTACAGGTTGGGACGGAACGCCGTCTTACCGCGGGCTGAGTCGAGCGCCACACGAGCATCACAAACTTGGGACCCTGCCTGATCGTTTCGCGGCCTGGCGGCACTCCCCGGGTGTGAACACGTCCGCCCGATGTCGTTGCGTGATCTCTCAGTGGTCTATCGGCCAGTGGTCTGTCGGCGCCCGCGTTTGTGCTTGGTTTCCGGCGGTGCTCCTGGGAGCGAGCGGATGCGGGCTGTTTTCCGAGGGGGGGCGGATGGATGACGACTTCGGCGACGCTGGCGTGATTTCGTCTCGTTGTGACCAGGACCGTTACGCGTGTCAGACGCTCTCGGAGCTGCCGACCACTGGAGAAGCGTGCGAGCTGGACGGCGAGCTCACCGTCACGATCGGTACCGGGAGCAGCGCGTTCTCCCTGCTCGCGTCCGGACAAGTGCCGAGAACCGGAACCGCTGGCGGCAGCAGCGGCAGCGGCCAGAGTCCAGGCTCACCCGGGAGCATCCACGCCATCTTTGCGTTGCGGATCGAGGACGCGGCACTGGACCGCTACGAGCAGCTTGCAGCGCGGATCGGGATCTTCGAGGCGGACAGGTGCACCGATTTCGGAACGGATCGGATCTGCGACGGAAGCCCATGGATCGCAGATCGCATGGTGGTGCTTGGAGCAGGGCCCACCCTCAACGTGGTGGACGGGGGGATCGTTGAAGAATATGGGCTTACCGCGTCCATGGACGAGCTGGAGATGGGCGCGTATGTGATCCAAGCGATCGTGGAGGATCCGTGCGGGCAACTCGGCGTGAGCCACCACGACTTTGTCGTGCCGTGAGCGATCCGCGGCGTGACAGAAATCTAGGCGAGCGGAGAGCGTTCTTCGGCGATCCGCCTACGGCTTCGTGACGCTGGACGCCGCCGTAGGGACGGCGCTCAGTCGTACAGGCCGTTGCAGGTCTGGTACATCAACGAGAAGCCAGCATCCAAGGGGTCGCCGTCGCTGTCCTGGCATATCACCTCGAGCGTGATGGTCTCGGGCTCTTCGGGGACGGGGGACTCGTGGAAGATCGGGGTGTCCAAGATGCGACAGCGCGCCGCGGACTCACCAAGCGAGGTCACCTGAAATGTTGCGTGCTCGACGTCGAGCCCGCGGAGCGCCACGGTGTAGGTGCCTTCGTCGTTGCGCCCGATGGTGGACGGGGCGCCGTTGACGTTCTTGTACTGCCGACTGGGGGCGACGTGCTCCTCGTGGCGCTCGTCGTGCTCAAGCACCACGTACGCTCCCTGCAGGTAGGCCGGGTCACCCGTGTGGTGGTTGTCGTACGCGGGCACGAGGTCCTGCATGTACGTGACGTCGAAGATCGTCGGGGAGCGCTGACCAGACGGATCGACGCAGTCGACGGCGATGATGGTGCCCTTGGGTGACCCCTTGACCGATTCGGCGAAGCACCGAGAGGGGCCGTCCCCCTTCGCGGTGATAAGCGCCGCTCCTTGGCCTCCACTGTGGTCCATGATGTACACAGCGCTTCTCCCGCTGAACGGGTGATACTTCGCGTCGATTTCGCCCTCGCCGGCGTCCCTGTCCAGATTGGAGCTGTAGTCGGTGTCGTCGTGCTGCAGATCGCTGGCGGTGTAGCCAAGGTATCCGTCTTGATTCGGCGGAACGGATTCGTTGAAGTGGTACTGCCCGAATGCTGAGAACTGCGTGTCAACCGGGTCGCCGTCGGTGTCGTAGCAGCGCACCCGAACCCCTGCTCGCTCATCCCAGATGAACGTCGCGGAGGTCTTGCAGTAGGCGTCCACATCGCCAACCGGGGTGACTTGGTAGTTGTAGGGGCCTCGGTTCGCATTGAGATCGAACAGGACATCGTAGACGCCCACATCTTGATGCGTCACCGCCAGGACCTTGTGGCTGTAGTCGGGGTCGACCTCACAGTCGACCTGGCAGTTGGCCAGCGTCCATGCGACCTGGTCGTGGGGGAAGTTGTGCAGGCCGTGGTCTGCGTGGGCGGTAGGCATGAACGCCAGCGCGCTCAGGCCAAGCGCTCCGGCTGAGGCTGCCGCGGGCAGCCAGCGAAGGCGTGACGCGATGGGGTACGAAAATGGGGGCTTTGCTGTCCTCACCTCGGACACGTGGCGGCACGGGCGAAAATGATCCGAAGTTTCATCGACGTTTTCGCGACGACCGGAGGCAACGCGCTGCGCGGCCTCTACAACTGGGCTCGGTCTGTGGCCGAGGCGCTGGCCAATTCCGGCGTGCCCGACGGGTGTCTCCGCGTACCGCTCCGACGGCGCGGCCGGCTCAGCTACTTGGCGTCGAACAGCGACCAGGGGTCGCTCGTTCCAAACGCCATCTGCGACGGACCGCCGAGATCGGGTCGCACAAGGTTGACGTCGATCGCGGGCAGCGTCGCGATGCAGGCGTCGTCGATCGGATCATCGGGCGCGGCCGCAAAGCCCATGACCAGCGGGTGCACACACGGTGTGCCGTCCAGATCGCGGCCTCCTGTGCCCGGGATAGCGACACCGTGCTGGGCGTCCTCAATGACCACGACGGAACTACCGTACTGATCGGCAACGCCCTCGGCCCAAGGCAGCGGGGTCTGCAGATCGTACCGCGCGTTGAGGATGAGCACGGGGATCTCAGGGACGAACTCGGTCTCGAAGGGAGCGTTGGGGAGCGTACCGAACACGCTCTGCGCCTCGTCGACGGTACTGGCTAGCCCAGAGCTGGCGAGCACTTCGGCGCCGAGTTCGACGTCGGCCCCGTCGGGCACGAGACTGGTGGCCACAACCACCGCGAAGAGTTCCTGGCGAAAGAACAGCTCGTTGGAGACGCCGCCGTACCGCGACGCACGGGCTCGTTCCTCGGCCAAGGGGTCGACACTGTCGCTGTGCAGCTGAAAGGCTGTGTTGAGTCCGAGGATGGCGTCGCTGACCAGTGTGGAGTCTTCGGGTGTGCAGCGCTGCGCAAGCGCGGCAAGCAGGGGAATGTAGTTGCGCTGCGACTGTCGGTTGAGAAGCTGACCAAAGGTGTCGTGCAGCTCGGACTCCATCCACGTGCCGTTGTCGATGGCACCGCAGTCGCTGTTGTTGAACGCATCGATGACGGCCTGGCCGAACGCCTCTCCCGATTCGAAGGGGACCCGGGCCCCGCAGACCGGGTCGTCGACGCACTCTTGCAGCAGCGCCACGGCCCTGGAATCGATCACGGACTCCTGCTGCATGACGCTGGGTTCGGCGGGCAGAACGCTGTCGAGCACGACCGCGTCCGCGGCGTGCGGGTGCAGCCCGAGCAAGAACTGCGCGAGGTAGGTGCCGTACGAAACGCCGTAGACGATGGCGGCGCCGTCGTCGTCGACCGCGGCCCGTGCGAGGAACTCGGCCAGATCGTGCGCTGCGTTGACGGTGTTGAAGTGCCGTAGGCCTCCGCCCCATTCTTGCTCGAGCTCGGTCCGGCAGGCCGATGCCAGGGGTGGGCCACTGCACCGCAGCTGAGGTGACAGGGTGCCGCGATGGGCGGGGACCAAGAAGTCCCAGCCTGCGTCCGTGATCGTCTCGACCCGGTCGTGGTTCAAGAAGAAGGCGATGCCGCTCGATCCGGGCCCACCATCGAGCTGCCACAGCGTGCCCAGTCGGCGGGCGGCCGTGCTTCGTACGACGAACGCCGCGACGGTGATCTGCTCGCCGTCGGGGTCGTCCCAGTCGAGCGGGACCTCGATTGCGGTGCATTCGAGCTGCGGGTGAAGGGCTGTGAAGTCGGACTTGCCGAAGACGCACTGATCGGACCACACCAGGGGGTCGGGCACGGGTTCACCCGTGGAGCTCGAAGACTCGTTCTCGCCGCCGCTGGTCGTGGAGTCCGCGCCCGACGTGGTTCCGTCGTCATGCGTCGTCGATCCCGGGGTGCTAACCGGACCGGTCGACGATCCGCCTGTGCCCCCGGCACCGCTCCCGTCATCATCTGCGCAGCCGACAAGGCTAAGGCCGAGAACGATGGACCCGATCATGCGCATGACGGCAGTATTGCGTGGCCGCCAAGGCACAGGCAATCAAGCCTGGGACCGCTCCGCTTAGGCAAGACGCATTATGTTGCACTGTCGCCCCGCTCACCTCGACGACATCCCCGCGATGATGACCATTCGCAACGCCGTGCGGGAGAACGCCCTGGTGTCGCTGGTGCTCACCGTCGCCGACTACGCACAAGCGATGACCACAGAGGGTCGCGCCTGGGTCAGCGAGGACGATGGCGAAGTCGTTGGCTTCGCGTGCGGCCGTCCCAGTCAAGGTGACATCTGGGCGTTGTTTGTCCGGGAGGCCGACGAGGGCAGGGGAGCGGCCACTGCCCTCATGGACCACGTCGAGACGTGGATGTTCGCTCAGGGGCTCGACACGATCACGTTGACGACGAGCCCTGGCACACGCGCCGAGCGCTTGTACATACGCCGAGGCTGGCGCCATCAGGGCCTGCAGCCCAATGGCGAAGCCCTGCTGACGCTGACCCGGCAGACGTGGCCGCTGCTGCCGACTACTGCGGGATGACCCGGTAGACCAAGCCGTCGTTGATGACGCCGTTGGTCTGATTGACGGTGGTGATGTAGACGTCGCCCCAGGCGTTGTAGCCGTTGCCGATGATGGACTCGCCCACGTTCAAGGTGAACCCGTTGTCGGCGACCACGTCGGCGCCGTCCCAAACGACCGAGCCCATCTGCCCGCTGCAGTAGTCGCCGTAGAAGAACAGGCCGTCCCAGCTGGGAACCTCGCACGAGCGGTACACCGCGCCCGCAATGACCGAGCATCCGTTGCTGTAGTCGGTGATCGGGAGCGTGTGGCCGTCGCCGTTGACGGAGCCTGGTGCGCCACCCGTCTCGCAGTTACCCGAGGGACCACAGATGGCCCCTTCCATGTTGCTCCACCCGCCGTCGGTTCCGGGCACGACGATCGTGACCTCTTCGCGGGCGCCCTGGCCAACGTCGCCGACGTAGAGGTCGCCCGTCGGGCGGTCGTAGAACATGCGCCATGGGTTACGGAAGCCCCACGCGTAGGTCTCGGGCGTGAACGCACCGTCTGCGAGGAAGGGGTTGTCGTCGGGGATTCCGTACGAGGCCTGCGTACCGAGATCGAGGCAGCCGCCGGCTTCGGGGATGCGGTCGACGCCGTCGGGCGTGACATCGATGCGGAGGATCTTGGCGAGAAGCTGGCTCGGGTTGTGTCCGTTGCCGAGGCCGTCGTTTTGCGGGCCTCCGTCGCCTGTCGAGATCAGGAGCATGCCGTCGTTGTCGAACTCGAGCGCGCCACCGTTGTGGTTGCCAGCGGGCTGGCAGAACTCGATGACCGTGCGGGCGGTGGACTGGTCAACAACGTCCGGGTTGCCTGCGTCGACCGTGTACTCCTCGACGACCGTGGAGCCGCCGCCGCTTGGGTTGTAGTTGACGTAGACACGCCCGTCCTCGGGGAAGTTGGGGTGGAACGCAAAGCCGAGCAGGCCGCTCTCGTTGCCGATGGTCGCGCTGCTCTGGTTGGTGGACGGCGTGGTCATGAACACGTCGCCACACGTCGTGGTTCCGGGCTCGACGATACGCACCTCGCCACCTTGCTCGACGACGTAGAGGCGGTCGGGCTGCGTCGGGTGACCGATCACAAAGATTGGTCGGTCGCATCCGTTGGCGACCATCTCGAGCCCAAAGCTGCCCGGGTTGTCGACCGCATCGTAGGGACACGCCGGGACGCCGCCCGTGGTCGGGTCGTTGCCGGTGGAGTCCTCGCTGTCGCCGCTCGAGTCTGCCGATGTGTCGGGCTCGTCGGTGGTGCTGGTGGGGTTGCCGTTGCTGGTGGCGTCGGTGACGGGCTGGCCGGTGTCGCTGGTCACGGGGCCGGGGCCAGAGTCCGCGGTTCCAGCGCTGCTGCTGCCGTCGCTACTGCCACCGTCGTCGGAGCAGGCAGGCAGCGCCAAGCAGGCGGCAGCAAGAACAAAAGGGGTCCAGGGGAGAACGGAGCCGCGCATGACAAGTTCCTCAGTGCAAACGACCGGCGCTACGCGGTGAGAGCGAGAGCGCCGGGGTCGCAAAATCTAGCACGCCCACCCGGAATTTGACCACATCTCGGGCCGCCGCTCGCGGCGCTGGATTACGCACATCTGCGAGGCGTGTGGGCGCGACCCTGGCGCCGTTCAATAGCGGGACTACTGGAGATCCCGAAGGGCAGTCTTCGCGGCGTTGAACCCACACATGCCGTGCACACCCGCGCCCGGGTGGGCGTACGAGGAGCACAGGTACAACCGGTCCACAGGCATGCGGTAGCGGAAGTACGGGAACACGGGACGAAACAGCAGCTGCCGGTTCCATGCGTTGGAGCCCCCGCCCAGGTCGCCCCCCACGAGGTTGGCGTCCATCGCCTCCAAGTCGACGGGCGCAACGACCTTGCGTGCAAGGATCGTTTTTCCAAAGCCGGGCGCGAGACCTTCGAGCCGCTGTTCAATCTTATCGGCAAACGACTGGCCGGCCGCGTCCCAGCCGCCTTCGAGCCGAGGTGGTACGCGCGAGTACACCCAAAGCGTCTGTCCGCCCGGCGGCGCCCGCGTGGGATCGAGCAGACTCTGTTGTCCGACGACGAGGTATGGGTTGTCGGGCAGTGCTCCGCCGCGAACCTGCTTGGTAAAGCGCGACAGATCTTCGAGGCTGTCGCCCGCGTGGATGACCGCGCTGCGGCGGGCGGTCTCGACCTGCCAGGGCACGGGCTCGCTCAGCGCCCAGTCAACCTTGAACGTGCCCCACCCCCGCGGGTAGCGCTGCATGAAGTCTACGATGCGCGTGGAGACGTGCTCGCGATCGACCATGTCGACCAGGAGGCGGGCGACGTCGGTGTTGGCGAGGACCGCCTGCTTGGCGGTGATCTCTTCGCCGTCGGCGAGCACGACTCCCTGTGCGCGGCCGTCGTGCACGATGACGCGCTGGACCTGAGCCCCGAGGCGGACTCGGCCGCCCGAAGCTTCGAGGCAGCGCACCAGCGCGTCTGTGATCGACTGGGCACCGCCTTGAGGCACCACAAACCCGCCCGTGGTCGCCGTCATCGCGAGCATGAAGCCGAGCGCCGCGCCGAACCTGTCGTCGGGGCCCACGTCGACGTGCAGCGCCAGCCCTGGCAGCACACGCTGCGCCGCTTCGCTCGAGAACCAACGCCTGGCCAGGCCGCCCCCGCGCGAGAGGAACACGCTGGCGATTTTGAGGATGTGTACGGGGAGCAGCCGCAGCATCGGCGCGATGCTCGGGAACGGGTCCATGAGCAGCGGCAGCAGGTGGCGTTCGATCCCGGCGTACCAGGTCGCGACGTCGCGCCATTTGTCGCCGTCTTTGGCATTGCCAAACATCGTCGCGGTTTCGTCCGCGTCCGCTGCGATGCAGGCGAAGCTCCCGTCGGGGGCGGGGTGGCAGCTCTCGATCTCGCCACGGCACCATCGGAGTCCGTGCGCGCCGAGGTCGAGCTCGGCGAACGCCTTGGACAATCCGCCCCACGGAAAAAAACCTGCGCCGACATCGTGGACAAACCCCGGTCGCGTCGACTGCACGGAGCCGACTGCGCCACCGGCTCGTTGCGGGTTCGCCTCGAGCACCAACACGTCGAGCCCAGCCTTGGCGAGCACGCAGGCTGCGACGAGGCCGTTGGGCCCCGATCCGATGACGATAGCGTCTGGATCGCGCGGGTCGTCGCTGTCCACGAGCGGACGCTACCTCACCCGATCGCCGTCCGCACGGCGCGGGGGCTTCAAGCTGGTATCTTGCGCCCGTGAACCCCGAGGCCGAAGAGATTCGCCAGGCCGCGCAACGAATGCTCGCGGGCGGCATCGTCGCTTTCCCCACCGAGACGGTCTATGGCCTTGGGGCCCTGGCGAGTCATAGTGACGCCGTTGCGCGGGTATTTCGAATCAAGGCTCGGCCCGAGTCGCGACCGCTGATCGTCCACTTGCGCTCAGCCAGCCAGCTCGATGCGTTCGCGGTCGACATTCCCGACTACGCCCGTACGTTGGCCGAAGCGTTGTGGCCGGGGCCGCTGACCCTGGTCCTCAAGCGCCACGAAAGTGTGGTCGACGAGGTGACTGGGGGCGGGGACACCGTCGGACTCCGCGTGCCCGATCACCCGGTGGCGCTGTCCTTGTTGGACGCGCTGATCGAGGCTGGCGGCCCGAGCACGGCCATCGCGGCGCCGTCCGCCAACCCGTTTGGCGAGCCGCCACCGACCACGGCGCAAGGGGTCATCGACGGTCTGGGGGCGCCCAAGGCCAACGATGACGGCACACCCGACGTGGTGCTCGACGGTGGCGAGTGCCCGGGTGGCGTCCCGTCGACGGTGGTCAGCTGCGTGGGAGACTGGCCGCGGGTGCTGCGCTATGGCGCCGTGCCCAAGGAAACCATCGAGGAAACGATCCGCCGTTTCGTCGACGCGTGAGCCTGCCAGAGGTTTAGAGCCCGCGGGTCCAGCCCGCGCGCTCTCGTGCGTTCCAGCCGATACTTCGGGCGCCGATCGGGCC
>Ga0316189_10000593_pt1 | contig 36285 bp, 26 predicted proteins | sample LowCovwburrow_MG_FD_204930 | JGI IMG/M metagenome (GOLD analysis project Ga0316189, IMG submission 204930) | Coastal sediment microbial communities from Maine, United States - Lowes Cove worm burrow | ecosystem: Environmental > Aquatic > Marine > Coastal > Sediment | place: USA: Maine...
ACACGTTGTGGGTGCTCGGCGGCGGCGATCACCTCGACGTGGTTTCGGTGTCGCTCGACATCGAGGCCACCGAGCTCGCCACGCTCGCCGACACCCCCCCGCTCGACGCGCCGCGCCCGGGCGCCGTACCCATCGTCGTGCATCGCGGCGACGACAGCCCGAGCTCGACCGTGTTGTTCGGCGCCGACGACGACCGCCCGGTCACTTGGTTGGTCGAGCGCGGCGAGGCCCACGGCCCTGCCGGCCCCTGGACCGGTGCCGCCTGTGCGACGCTGGACCCGCCGGAGCCGGACGTGCCCATCCGCGTCTTGTGCATGGGCGGACTGCGAAACCGCAGCCCCACCGGTGACGCGGTCCTGTTGACGTTGCGCCCCGACGGCGACACCGATCCTCCCGAGGTGACCGAGTACCCCGACCTGCTCGCCGGTCCCATGGCCGAGCCGCTCGCGCTTCCGGCGGCGTCTGCGGTGTACGCGCAAGGCGACGGCCGAGCGATGCACATCGCCCTGGAAGGCCTCACAGCGGCCCCCTCCGTGCATTCTCCGACTCGCGCCACCGGGGGCAGCGTCGCGGCGCTGCCGCTGGGTGTGACCTTCGTCGTGGGGGGTGCGTCGGCCGACGGCACGCCGCTGGCACGTTGGTCAACGTTCATGCCCTCCCCCGGTTGAGTGCGACCGCACTGCGCCCTATAGTTCGGCCGCCCTAACCCGGCGCCACGCGGGGGATTGTCCCCACGTGTCGACGCCGCCTTGGAGAAGCCATGCCCGACACCCTGACGATCACGGACAACCGAACCGGACAAGCCTACGAAGTTCCGGTCACCGATGGAACCATCCGCGCGATGGACTTGCGGCAGATCAAGACCGACGAGGGCGACTTCGGGCTGATGAGCTACGACCCGGCGTACAAGAACACCGCGTCGTGCCGCTCCGCGATCACGTTCATCGATGGCGACAAGGGCATCCTCCGCTACCGCGGCTACCCCATCGAGCAGCTGGCCGAGCAGTCCACCTACCTCGAGGTCGCGTACCTGCTGATCAACGGCGAGCTCCCCACGCGCGATGAGCTCGACGGCTGGAAGCACGAGACGACCACCCACACGTACGTGCACGAGTTCTTCAAGACATGCATGGAGGGCTACCGCTACGACGCCCACCCCATGGGTCGGCTTGTCGCGTTTCTCGGCACGCTCTCCACGTTCTACACAGAGAGCAAGGACGTTCGGAATCCACAGAGCCGCCAAGAGAACATCGTCCGGATCATCGCCAAGATGCCGACGATCGCTGCTTGGGCGTACCGCCACTCGCTGGGCCGCCCGTACGTGTACCCGGACAACGACCTGAGCTACTGCGGCAACTTCTTGAGCATGTTGTTCAAGGTCGCCGAGCCCAAGTACCAATCCAACCCCGTGCTGGAGCGCGCACTCGATGTGCTCTTCATCCTGCACGCCGACCACGAGCAAAACTGCTCAGCCTCGGCTGCACGCTCGGTTGGGTCCTCCGAAGCCGACCCGTACTGCTCGCTCGCCGCCGCGTGTGCCGCCCTGTATGGCCCGCTGCACGGCGGAGCCAATGAGCAGGTGCTGCGCATGCTCGGGCAGATCGGCAGCAAGGATGCTGTCCCCGCGTTCATCAAGCGCGTCAAGAACCGCGAGTCCAAGCTCATGGGCTTTGGGCACCGCGTCTACAAGAACTACGACCCGCGCGCCAAGGTCATCAAGACACTTGCCGACCAGGTCTTCGAGGTCACCGGGCCCAACCCGCAGCTGGAGATCGCCCTCGAGCTCGAGCGCATCGCCCTCGAGGACGAGTACTTCGTCTCGCGCAAGCTGTACCCGAACGTCGACTTCTACTCGGGCCTCATCTACCAGGCGATGGGCTTCCCGACCGAGATGTTCCCCGTGCTGTTCGCCATCCCGCGGGCCAGCGGCTGGCTGGCGCAGTGGTCCGAGATGCTTGCCGACGGCGAGCAGAAGATCGCCCGTCCGCGCCAGATCTACACGGGCGCCGGCTCCCGCGACTACGTGCCGGTCTACGACCGCGGGTAGTCACCGTTGGGACGGATCATCCTCCTCCTGATCGTCGCCGCATTTGCGTACGGCATCTACCAAGTCGTCACCGGCGGTCTGTCGGCGGCGAAGTTCGTCCTGAGAATCGGTACGGCTGGCGCAACGCTCAAGGGCTCTGTGCCAGGCAAGTCCGACAGCGACGTCATCGACTTTGTAGACGGTCTGGGGCTGGAGTCCGGCAACAAGATCTGGGGCGTTCCCGACGGCGACACGCTGCGGGTGCGGTTCAGCGATGGGATCCCTGCGAACCTGCAGCAGCGGATCCGGAACTACTTTCTCAACTGAGGCCGCTCAGTCGATGCCGTCCAGCAGACGGTGCAGCTCGCCGACAACCTGATCGGGCGAGCCGGGCAGCTCCACGGGTACGTTGGCATCGTCCGAGGGCAAGCCCAGCGTCCCCGCGTGGTACTGCGTCTTGAACTCGGTGAACTTGAGGCCGTGGGCGGTGGAAATGACCACGACGCGGTCGCGGGGCTGCACCACATTGCGGGCGACGAGCTTCTCCAGGCACGCCAGCGCGACCCCCGTGTGCGGGCAGTTGAACATGCCCGTCCGGTCCGCGCGCGCGACCGCGTTGGCAAGCTCGGACTCCGAGGCCTGCTCGACGATACCGTCGTAATCGGTCAACGCCCGAACCGCTTTGGGGAGGCTCACCGGATTTCCTATCTGGATGGCCGACGCCAGGGTGCTCTGCGCCACCCGCGGCGTGAAGTCGTCCTCCTGCACGGGGCGTCCGGCGTCAGAGGCCTGGCGATACGCGCGATAGAACGGATTTGCGGCTTCCGCCTGGCAGCAGACCAATCGGGGCTTTTTGGTAATGAGGCCCAGCTCCAGCATCTGCGTGAACCCCTTGGCGATGGCGCTGACGTTGCCCAGGTTGCCGCCGGGGACGAGGACCCAGTCGGGGACCTCCCAATCGAACTGCTGCACGATCTCGACCGAGATGGTCTTTTGCCCCTCGACCCGCAGGCTGTTCATGGAGTTCGCGAGATAGATCGAGTCGTCCTCCGTCAGACGCTGCACGACCTTCATGCAGCCGTCAAAGTCCGTATCGAGGCTGCACACGATGGCGCCGTTGGCCATGGGCTGCACCAGCTGCGCTGCGCTTACCTTGGCCTTCGGCAGCAAGACGAGCACGGGGATCCCCGCCGCCGCACCGTAGGCCGCCAGCGCGGCCGAGGTGTCGCCCGTCGATGCGCACGCCAACGCGCGGATCGGAACCCCGTCCGAGATCATCTGCTTCACGCTCGACACCAAGACCGTCATGCCGAGGTCCTTGAACGACCCGGTGTGGCTGGTGCCGCACTGCTTGATCCATAGATCCGACAGGCCCAGCTGCGCGCCGTATCGCTCGGCCCAAAACAAGTTGGTGCCCCCCTCCAGCAGCGAGACGACGTTGCGATCCTCGACGTGGGGCTGCACCCACTCCTTCTTGCCCCAGACCCCGCTGCCGTAGGGCCACTGGGTTCGGTGGTACCGCTGCTCGAAGCACCGCATCCACGCGGCGGGGCTGCGCGCGCGCAGGGCCTCGGTGTCGTGCACCACCTCGAGCAGCGAGCCCTCGGGGTGACGGTAGATCACCTCCGACAGTGGCCACGTCCCAGGGGAGCCATCCACGGCGGCAAACCACGCTTGGTACTGCATCGGCGGCGATGGTAACGCCGCTGGGGCCACGTGCCGACCATTCGCTCCGGGCTATACTCCGCGCGTGCGTACCGCACTCCTTGGCGTACTGCGTGTCCCACGGCGACGGCGAATGGCCTTCTTGGCGGCGACCGTCCTCGGGCTGTCGTTTGTGCCGCTGGCGGGCTCGATAGGCTACGAGAACGGGTTTGTCCTGTCCCCGATAGTCTCCATGCTCAGTGTCGCGGTCGGGGTCGACGCCGTCCGCACGGCGAGGCGCGACGGAGCATCGTCGATGGGCGCATTGTTGACCGCCGCCGTTACCGAGCTGGCGCAGCTGCTGGGCACGGCCCTGCTCGCGCTCGTCGTCGCGCTCGCGTGGCAGACCAATTGCGATCCGTGGACGGGCGCGCTGTTTTTCTTGATGGGCCCCGCGCTGTCTGGCGTCGCTGGCTTGGTGGCCGGGCTGGGCGGCGGGCTCGTAGCCCAGCGACGCGGACGCCAGTTAGCCGCGGGCGCGTCCGTCGTCGTGGCATCGACGGCGATCGGTGCGTGGCGGCTCATCGCCGATCCCGTGATCTTCGCGTACGACCCTTTCTGGGGCTATTTTTCGGGTGCCATCTACGACGAGGACATCGGCATCAGCGGCGTCTACCTCGCGTTTCGGGCGTACAACCTCGTCGCCATCGGTGCCGCGCTCCTGCTGATGTCGGTCGCGGTCGACCCCAGCGGCATGGTGCGGCGGTCGTGGTCCGCCATGGCTGCAGGCGGCCGCAAAACATGGCTCCGAGGTTCACTCGCACTGGTGCTGGGCGCTGGCGCGGCCGCCATCGGGCTCTCCGGGGCGCGCTGGGGGTTCACCGCAAACCTCGCGTCGATCACAACGGTGCTGTCGGGCACGGCCGAGACGGAGCACTTCGTCATCCACTACAGCCCGCGGTCGGCCGACGCGCGCACCATCGACGCCATCGTGCTCGAGCACGAGTTGGCGTGGTCGAGGCTGCGGCGCGACATGGAGGGTCGCGAGCCGCAGCAGAAGGTGCACAGCTTTGTGTTCGCCAGCCCGGGCCAAAAGCGGACCCTCATGGGGGCGGGCACCGTTCAGGTGGCCGCGCCGTGGCGTGGCCAGATCTACCTCGACCACCGCCCGTTCCCGCACCCCGTCCTGCACCACGAGCTGGCGCATGTGTTTGGCGCCACCATCGGCGACGACCTGTTCGGCGTCGCGCGCTCGGGCCTGCACCTGAACATCGCGCTCATCGAGGGATTCGCAACGGCCATGGCGCCGCGCACCCGAGACCACCTCGATCTGCACGATCAGGCGCTGATTCTCGAGCGCCTGGATCGACGCCCCAGCCTGGTCTCCATCATGGGGCCGTCGTTCTTCACGCAGTCTTCACGCGTGGCGTACACGACCGCGGGTTCATTCTGCGCCTGGCTCATCGCCACTCGTGGGTTCACCCCCATGGCGGCCCTGTATCGCAGCGCAGGAGACTTCCCGGCTGCGTACGGAACCCCGCTGGCGACGCTCGAGACGGAGTGGCTCGCCTTCTTGGACGCCCGCGGGGGCGTGACCGACGACGACGTCGAGTCGCAGCGTCAACGCTTCATGCGGCGCTCGGTGTTTCGCCGTCCGTGCGCACATCGTGCCGCCAACATCGCCAGCGAGATTCGCAAGGCCGACCGCCAGGGACAGCACGAAGACGCCGTCACCCTCTACAAGACGTTGTGCTCCATCGAGCCCGAGGACCCAGCCCACCTGCTGGGGCTTGCATGGGCCCAGGGGGTCACGGGCGACTTTGGGGCCGCAACCGCCACGCTAGACGAGGTGACCGCGCTCGATGACCTCACGGTCACGATCAAGGCCGCCCTCGCCTCTCGCCGGGCTGAGGTCGCGCTGGCGGCCGGCGATTTGCCCAGCGCGATCCAAGCCGAGCAAGAGGCCTTGACCCTCCCGATGGCCCGAAGCAAGCGGCGCACCCACCAGCTCCGTCTGAGCGCGGCGACCGATCCGTCGCTGACCGCCGACATCGTCGCGTATCTCGCCCCGTTCGACCCGTACGCGAGTGGAAAGATAGGCGCGGTTCAAAGGCTTGCCGCTGCGGTGCGCATCGCCGCGCTCCCCGGCTACCGGGCGTTGGGCTCCTATCTGATGGCCCGTCAGCTGCTCAACGTGACCGACCCCGAAGGCGCGGTGCCGCTGTTGCAGGTTGCGCTGTCCCCCGAGGCGGGCGAGCTACCAAGCGACGAGTTCCGTCGCGCCGCCCAGCTGGCGCTGCTGTCGGCGAGCGTCCAGGCCCGGCAGTTCGACGTGGCGCGGGCCACCGTCGACGCGCTCGCCAAGGCGCCGCACTCGGGGCACGGAGACGACCAAATCGTCGCGGACTGGCGCGAGCGTATCGAGTTCTTCGCGCAGCACTCGCCCGCGAACTGAGCGCGGGCTACAGGCCGCGCGTGATTCGCCAGGCGCCGCTCTCTTCGAGCAGCTCGAACATGGCGTGATCTTGAAGACGATTGTGCGAGCTCTCCACGCGCACCTCACCCGTCTCGGGATCGACGATGGGCTTGAGTCGGAAGCTGGCATCGACCCAGACCTTCACCACCGCGCGGTCCTTGACGACGTTGATCTCGAGGTAGTCGATCGTGAACCGCACCGACTCCATCTGCGCCATGCGCTCGCGGATCACGACGCCAAGCTCCTTGTACTCGAGGTCGTCGGAGGGGTCGTCGGTGCCCGCCGTATCGAAGTACGTGGGATGTGCGGTGGTCAGCACGCCGGCCGCGTCGCGCCGGACAAACGAGACGCGGTACTTCTCGAGCACACGCAGAATGTCGCGGTTGGCCTCGGTGTCTGGGATCTCAGTGCCGGGGATGGTCGGCTGGTCCTTGCAGCCCGACGCCGTGATGGCGGTGGGGACGAGGGCGGCGCACAGGGCAAACGTTCGGAGAAGCGTGGACATGGCCAAGGAGTGGGAGGTCTACGCTGCAAATCAGCGACCGCCGACAGGAGCGGGCGCAAAATGTACGAAAAAGCTTGGGAATTCCATAGGTTGCCGCCTCACATGGACACTTCCGATTGCCAAAATGGCAAACCGCCCCGCACATGGGTGTCACGACGTCCCAGCACGACTCCGCGTCGGTGACACCTCGCCCTCGGCGGCGCCCTCGTGGGCCCCCGAACCTGCGGTGAGAGCGGGATCGCGTCGCGCGGTATCATTGCGGCCATGGGCGCCGAAGCACGGCTGCACCCTCGGTTCACCTTGAACGCGCGGGCGGATGTGATTGGAGACGAGGTCGTCTTGTCGCGGCCGCTTGCTGATATCAGCCTCGGCGGCTGCCGGTTTGGTGGCCACGCGTGGGAGACCGCGGGCACCGAAGTACAGATGATCCTGAGTTTCCCGACCCTGTCCGCTAACCTTCCGGTGGCGGGAGTCGTCGTACGCGCATCCGATCGGGACATGGGCGTTCGGTTTCACAGCCTCTCCGATGAGCAGAAGTGGGCATTGCGCAAACACATTCGCGAGCTCCAGCGCCAGCCGAGCTGACGTGACTGCGGACAGCGTCATCGAAGCCGCGGAGCCCGTGCCCCTGAGCCCCGCGCAGCAGCGTCGCGTCGAGGGGGAGGCCGAGCGCGTGCCCCACATCGCGCGGGCCATAACCCACTCCATGCCGCAGGTGTCTGTCGAGGACCTGATCAGTGCAGGCAACGAAGGCCTCGTGCAGGCGGCGCTCCGTTATGATCCAGCGTCCGGGGTCCCGTTTGGCGCGTTCGCCCACTACCGAATCCGCGGCGCCATGATCGACTACGCCCGGCGAGCCGTGCCCGCGGTCCGCCGCCGCACCCGTGCGCTGCGATCGATAGCCGCAAGCCAGGCGGTGTTGAACCACGCGCAGCGCGAGCAGGCGGCCCTGGACGCGCACTCGACTCGGACCCTGCAAGAGCGCGTCGGTGCGGCCGCAAACATCGTCGCGCAGGCGACCGCGGCCATCATGCTGACCAAGCTCTCCCGCATCGACCCGGATGCGGTCGCGGGGGAGCGCTTCAAAGATGCGGAGCAGGAGGTGCTCGGCACCGAGATGCGCGCGCTGCTGCACGAGGCTATCGACGGGTGCGCCGCCGACGACCGCAAGCTCATCGAAGCGCTCTACTTCGACGACGAGACCATGCAGGACGTCGCGCGGCGGATGGGGAAGAGTGTCTCGACCGTCAGCCGGCGTCACGCTCGGCTGATGGGACGCTTGGGTAGCCGGCTGAAGAACCGCCTCTCGCGGTAGACGGCCCCCCTCCCCGCACGAGACGACCGGTTTCTTGGGGGTTTGGCGCGTACACGGCAATGTGGCGCGCATGCGCCTATGGGTCTTTGCCTTGCTCTTACCGTGGAGCGGTTGCAGCGCGCCTCGCCAGGCCCCTGCGCGTGCTCAGACAACCAAGGCATCGCTCTTTGGCGACGCCGCGCTCATCCCAACCCGGGCAGGAGAACACGCGCGCGCCGAGCTGGCGTTGTCCGCTGAGCTGACCCGCGTGGCACTCGCCCTGCCCGACGTGGTGGCGGCCACAGCGACCGTGCGCACGCCCAGCGAGCCGCGGGGCCTGCGAGCGGGTCCACCGAGTCCGACCCGCGTGGTGGTGGCGGCAACGACCGCGCCGGGCTCCGATGCCACCCAGACCCACCGCGATGTCGAGGCGCTCGCCCGAACATGGCTCGGGCCCCAGGCCGATGTTCAGGTCATTGTCGCGTACGCACCCGACCTCGACCCCGAGACCCCTGCGCCGCTCGGCATGCTGGCCTTTGCACTCGTTGGCTTGGGGGCCACCCTCGGCGTCACCGTGGATCGTGCGGTGGATCGTCGCCGACGTCGCCGGCCCCGCACACGACAAAGCTGACCCACGGCCGCACGGGCCAAACCGAACATGGCATCTGGCGCCGCCGCCGCGCCTCTGCCAAGCTTGATGGGTGCCGCACCTGTTTTCGACTCGTGTTCTCGGTCCACTGGCCCTGTCCGCTGCCGCCGCCCTCAGCATTGCTGTCGTGGCGCACGCGGGGGAGAAAAACCCGGCCGTCGAAGCATGCGCGGGCAAGTCGGCTGGGGACGCGTGCGATGTCGTACGCCTGATCAAGAGCAACGAGGGGCAGCCCGAGACGCGCAAGAGCCCCGGTCAGTGCGCCACCGATGAGTGTTGCGAGCTCGACTACTCCAAGGGCAGTCCGCCGGAGACCATCTGCGGGCCATGCTTGGCCTGCAAGGCTGGCAGCCCACGGCCTACCCCCGATGCCCCCGAAGTGAAGGGCGATGGCGGCGACTCGAACGGCGAACCTCCGCGAACCTCGTCAGAGCCTCCCCCGGCCACGCCCAGCGGCAAGCGCGGGTGCAGCGTGGGCGGGGTTGGGCCGACGTGGTCGTGGCTGGTGCTTGGGTTGGCGCCGCTTTTGCTGCGGCGCCGCAACGACTAGCGCGCCCTCGCCCTACCCGCAGTACTTCTTCGGGTTGCTCTCGAGCTTGCCGATCTCTTCGTTCGCCGAGTCGACCCAGTCCTTGGTCGCCGAGGGGTACCCGGCGTTCGCCACCAGCTCAAAGCACTGCAGCGCCAGATCACACTGGCCGCGTTGCTGGTACGCCAAGCCCGAGTAGTACAGCGCGTAGGCAACGAAGTCGTGCTCCGGATGCTCGGCGACGATGTCGTACCACTCCGTCAGCCCCTCATAAAAGGACGCGTCGACGTAGTAGGAGTATCCGAGCCAAAAGCGTACTTCAGCCGTTCGCTTGGAGTCCGGGTACGTCTCGAGGAATCGGCCGAACATCGTGCGTGCGACCTTCGTATCGCCCTCGTCGAGCTTGGCATACGCGTCGACGAACAGATCGTCCTCGGACTTGCCCTTGGCCGGATCCTTGCGGCGCGACGAGTCAGAGGTCTCCTCGTCGAACGTAAAGACGTACGTGTCGATGGCGTCGGCCTTGTACGCGCCCTTGGGCGTGACATCGAGGACCTTGCGTTTGTACTTGGTCCACTTGTTCCCGCCGCCATCGGCCCACAGCCGAATCGAGGATGCGGAGAGCACCGTCTTGCCGTCGCCAAGCTTGGCTTCGCTGCCCGGCTTGATCGTGTACTTGAGCGCCCCGGTCACCTTGGAGCCCGTCACCCACTTCTTGCCGTCGCGGTACAGCACGCTGACGTCGATGGTCGCGTCGGATTTGTTGCGGATGGTGACCTTCCGCGTCTTGAACGTCTGCGTCGTGGGCGGCGGGTCCTTCGGCTCGACGACGGCCCAGGCCGCGTTCTTGCCGATGCTGTTGCTCCCGTACTTGATCCAGAAGTAGCCGTCCTCGCCCCACCAGGTTCCCCAGGAGTTGCGTACGAGCCACGCGCCGCGCTTGTCATCCCAGCCCGCGATGACGACCGCGTGGTTGGTCTGGCCGCTCTCGAACTCGTCGAACGTCCCGCCCGCGTAGGCTTTGAGGGCGCTGGACACGTACACCGACGAAGACACAGGGCCGTACTTGCACAGCGCGCTCTTGAGCTCGCTGGTCGTCGGGCTCATGCCGTCGGCGTCCACGTAGCCCCAGTTGGCGACCTTGTGGGCGTTTTTGCGGTTGGTGCACTTGCCGTTCTTCTGGGTGTACGGAACCTCGGACTCCAGTGCCGCCCCCTTGCGCTCCAGATACTGGAACACGCGCGTCGTGTAGCCGCCGCTGCAGCTGCCGACATCGTTGCCGAACTCGTCGTCGGCACAGTCCACGATGTCTTGCTCGGAGAAGTTGAGGTCCTTGTCGAACCCGTTGGCGATGTTCTCGGACGCCTCGAACACCGACAGCGTCGCGAATGCCCAGCAGCTTCCGCACGAGCCCTGCGAGCGCGGCTCTGCCATCGCCTCTTTCCAGCTCCAGGCGGTGTCGCTGACCGAACAGGTCGCATCCCCGACCTGCGGCTCAAATGGCCGGTCGACGTTCTCCGACCCGCCGCCTTCGACGGGCGCCCCGCCTGCCCCTTCGGGATGCATGACGGAGGCGCCGCGAACGGACCGCATCATGTTGTTGGGGATGAAGCGACTGCGCGCGCGCTTGGCCGCACGCCGGTTTTGGGCGCGGGCGAACTTGACCTCGTCCTTGGGATGCTTGAGACCGGTCAGCTGGTCCATCGGCATATCCATGGCCTGGGTGTAGCCAACCCGATAGCTCTTGTGCCGACTCTTGATCCGCTTGCGAAGACTCGCCAGCTCGGTCTTGACCTTCTTGGGGGCCGTCTTCTCGCGCGACGCCAGCTTCCGCTTGTTGGTGCGCGTGGTGAAGGCCCGCTTGGGTATCGTTGCGCCCTTGCGGCGGCGGGACAGCGGCTTGTGCCTGCGCGTCTTGGGCACGGCTTCGGGAGCCTGAATCCGCTCGGCGAAGATCTTCATGCCCGGCGGCTTGTCCACGGCTTTGGAGGCGCGACTGCGAAGGCCGCGCGTCCGAGTCTTGCCTCCCGGAGCTGCCTTGCGCGCCGCGGGCCCGCGCGTCTTTGTCGTCTTGGGGCCCGTACGCGTTCGCGGCCCAGCCGTGGTTCGGGAAGCGCCCGTTCTCCGCGGTGCAGCCTTCCGTGCTTCGGGCGCTATCCAAAGGTAGGACGCGTCGATGAACGTGGCGGAGTGCAGACCGTCGGCGGCGATTGAGTTGCCATCGAGGGCACCCACGAGGAGTGCGGCTTGGAGGAGGGTCGAGAGCATCATGGGTGGGCAGCAGGCTCTGGGTTCGTGGACAGCAGCGGTCACCCCGCAGCCGGTTCACGCAAACTAACAAGTTTTGGACGCATTGTTTCGCGGAACATTCTTTGCTGACGTCCCGCGTCTGGCTTTTGTCGCCAGGTTAATGCTCTAGGTGTCTTCGACCTCAGCGGTCGTCCGAGGTGCGACGAAGTCGGAGCGAGCGCCCGTCCTTGTGGGATTCGGCGTCAGGCTCCCAAGCGCGGCTGACGATGTAGCCAAGGTTGGCCTTGCCGCGGTCGTGTTTTGGCACCAGGTGCGTCGCAAAAACCATGGCGATCCCCAGCACCGCGCCCAACAAGCAGGCAGCGATATTGCGCATCGACGCGTCCGCCACGTGCCACAGCGACAACCAAAGCACCATCACCGAGCCGTACACCACGTGGTGTGCGCTCCCTATCCCCATGGACCGCAGTGCGCTGTAGGGCTCGAGCTCGCGCACCCACAGCTGGAGCAAGACCTCCGCGACCGGCTGGTTGACGTTGGTGAGGTCGAGGTGCGGCCAGAGGTTCGCCGCCAAGGAATTGATGACCACCCCGTAGGTACACAGCGCAACCGTCAGCACCAGGCCCGGCCACGAGGTACGAACCGTGCCAAAGAAGATGGCCCATCCCACCAAGAACGAAGGGAGGATGACCACCATATAGCGCGGGCCGACCCGCCAGCCGCCCTCAAACGAGAGCCCGGAGACGACGAGCACAAAGACCACGATGAGCCCCAGATGCACACGTGCCTCCGTTCGGGCATCGTCGTCGCCCTTGGACGAAACGGCCAAGCTGACCAGGCCCCAGACCGCCAAGATCGTGGCGGGTGCCCACCACAAGAGTCCGCCGTCGGCCGACAAGATGTGGGTAAAAAACGAATCCCACGACGGGCTCGAAAGGCCGAGCAAGCCCTGTCCGTGCAGCTCGGCGAACCGCTCGGTGGCGGAGTGGTGGTAGCCGGTCGACCACGCCGATCCAAACGCCTCGCGGTGGTATCGCGCGAGCCAGGCGATCGGCACCAGCGCACCCATCAAGCCACACACGGCCGCGATTATCCCGCGCCGCGTCCGCGCACGCGATAGCAGCAAGACAGCGATCGGCAGGCCCGCAAACACGGCGGAGTACTCCACGACCACGGCCGCCCCTGCGAGCATGCCACCCGCTCCGGCCATCGCGGCCCGGAGTCCGTCGCTGGGGACGCGACCATGCGACGTCATCGCACCGCTGGCGTCGAGCAACACACTCACCCCGATGAAGATCAACGCCGCGGCGAGTTGGTGCCCGTACAGCAAATGCGCATACGAAGCGGCTGGGGTACCGACCGCGTACACCACGATCGCGGCAACGGTCGCCGTCCGTCCCATCCCAGGCGAGAGCCGCCACAACGCCACCCCACACAGCAGGAGTGTCGGAATGAGCCCGCCCATCGTGCGCGCCCACCATGTGTACGCGCGCAGCGTGAGCGGTTCGTCGTTGGCGACCGCGTACGCGGACGCGGCGCGATATGCCGTCGCGGCGACGAGCGTCGTGCCGGGCGGTTTGTTCGGGTAGCGCCGCCCGTCGTGACCACTCACGGCATGGTCCGGACCGGGGTGCCCGATCTGCCGGGCCGCGGGTCCGTCGAGCGACCAGTCATCGTCGTCGGCCACCGCCATGCCCTGCATCAGGCGTGGCCACTCGTTGGCGTTACGCGTGGATTCGAAATAGGGGAAGCACAGCCCGAGGCTGAGCGCGACAAACACGAGGATGCCCGCGGCGCTGAACCGCTCCATTTTTGCGCGCGTTCGCAGCGCGCGACTCGCCCACCCCCTTCGCTCGCCGGCCACAGGCAGCCTCGGCGCTAGTCCTCGTCCTTGGGCGCCGCCAGCTGGTTGCGACCCATCTTCGCCTTGAGCTCGGCAAGGTCGGCGTCAATCTCGGACTCGCCCGCCAGATCGGCGAGTTTGGCATCCAACTCGGCCTCTTCGACCGCGTCTCCACCGAGCTCACGCGTCACCTCGTTGAGTGCCTCGATCTCTGCGATGCGGTCCTCGATGGCCCCCATGCGATCCAAGGTCCCGCCGTCGCTGAGCGTGCCAGGAGCCACGCCCTTCTTGGCCGCACGCGCCTGCGCCATCAGTGAGCCACGACGCAGGTTCAGCGACTTGAGCTTGGCCTTGGACTCCTTGGTCTGCTTGCTCATCGACTCGACCAGGCGGGCCTGCTCGGCAATGGCCACCTCGGTGTCGCGCCGCTGAATCGAGTAGTCGGACTTTTTCTTGAGCGCGGCGCGAGCCAGATCCTCGTCGCCCAGCTTGAGCGCCTGCTCGGCCCGGGCCTGCCAGTCACGCTCCTTTTCCTCCGCCTCGGCGTTTTTCTTCTCCATCATCTTGCGATCGACCATCGCTTGTTGGAGATCGCGCTCGGATTGACGGATGGCCTCTGCGAGGTCGTCGAGCATAAGCGCGACCTCCTGGCCGGGATCGGAGACGGCGTCGACCGCGTCGGTCAACGTACTGGAGATACTGGTTCTGAGGCGGCTGAACAGCCCTGGCTTCTTGCTCATCGATGGCCTCGTCTGGTGCGCATGCGAACGAAGACCCAAACCGCGGCGGCACGGGTCCGATTCCCGACGGATGCTAGCACTTTCGGCGTGGGCCGCGGGGCCGCGGGCTCGCGCGGCGGATTTGGCAACTGTCGAGCGCCCACGCGGCGCGCAGAGCCGTTCTGACGCCCCGCCGCGGCCCTGCCTCGACGGTGGGCTCGGGCCGCGATCCCGAGCTTGGGCCCCCAGCTGCGGGCCGTCGGATCTCGGATCCAGCCTGCTACTGTACGCCGCGGTGTCGCAGTCTCCTCAGCTGACGTTCCCCGGCGTGCACGGGCACGGGCGGGTCCAGACGATGTTGTCGCGGGCCATCGCGCGGGACCAACTCCACCACGGACTCCTGTTCATCGGCGTAGGGGGTGTGGGCAAGGCAACGGTCGCACGCGGGATGGGCTGCGCCCTGCACTGCAAGGTCGAGCCCGCGGTGGGCTGCGGTACGTGCAACGACTGCCAGCGCGTCTTGTCGGGTGCGCACGCGGGTGTCGAGTGGGTCGCGCCCGAAGGTGCGGCCGGCATGATCAAAGGCGACGCTGCGCGAGCGCTGGCCAACCGGCTGCAGCACGCGCCGTTCGAGGGCGACCGACACTTGGTGGTGTTCGACCCCGGGCACGCGCTCAACGAGACCGCGCTCAATGTACTGCTCAAGTCGATCGAAGAGCCGGCCCCTGGCGTTCACTTTGTCTTCATCGTCACCCACACCGAGACCCTGCTGCCCACGATCGTCAGCCGCTGCTTGCCCGTCCGGTTTGGGCCGCTGGCCCCCGACACACTGCAGACCGTGCTGACCGCCGCCGTGGCCCAGCGGGCCGCCGCAGCCGAGGACGAAGGCGAGCCTGCCGTCGACGTTCCCGAAGCAAGGCTCGCCCTGGCTGTGCGGTTGTCGCAGGGCAGCGCGGGCACAGCGGTCAACCTGGCGCTCGACGAAGGGCTCGACGCACAGCTGGACCTGCTCGGCCATGCCGTGCGGGCAACGTTGGAGGGCCCGGCGATGATCTTCGGCGGCGACAAAAGCCCGCTATGGCAGGCCTGGACCGAGGCCTACGGCGGAGCCGGTGCCGCCCGTCCCGCCCGTGAGCGCGCCGCGTGCTCGCGACTGACCGAGCTTTGGCTGCTCGATCTGTCCGGTCGCATGCGCGGCCAAGACGGCCTCCCCGGGACCCCCAAGCGCGACACCAGCGCAGGCGACTTTCACGTGCGCGAGCTGGATCTGCTGCTCGCGCTGCGGGAGGGCTTGGATCGCAACCCCAACGTTCGTCTCGCTCTCGAGCAAACCCTGTTGGAGCTGTCGCAATGCAGTCGGTAGAACTGAGCCTGGGCGCGGCGCTTCGCGATGTGACCGCACGCCGCACCACCGCGGTCGACAAGGCCGTCGCGAGCCTGGCGCAAGCCATGCTCACCGAGCTGTCCCGCCCGGGTCCGGCATGGCGTGCGGCCGACGATCACGAGCGAGGCTCCGAGGTCGTCGCCGCGTTTCGGACGTTCATTACCGACGAGGAGGCCCCGCCCCCCCGCCGTGGCATGGCAGCCATCGGCTTGGGCACGATAGGCGAGCCCGCGCTGCTCGACTTGGTCCAAGGCTGGCTCAAGCGCGAAGGCGACGCACCCGACGCCGTGTTCTTGCGCGAGTGTGCGCTCATCTCGATCTCGTTCGTGGGCACGGCGGCCCCCCGCGATGCGCCTGAACGCGAGCGCGCCCTTCGACTGATCCGCAAGGCAATGAAGTCCGACCTGCCCGACATGCGGTTTCAGGCCGCGCTCGCGCTCGTCGAGGTCGCGGGCAACGACGCCGACGACGACTTGCGCAACGCGCTGGCGGCCGAAACCCATACCGCGGTCCGCGAGAGCATCGTGGAGGCGATCGGCTTGCTCAGCCCGCCCAGCGCTGCGACCTGTCGGGCGCTGCAGGCCGTCGTGGACAGCGAGGATGGGACGCACGGCGTTGGGTTTGACGCGGCGATGGCCCTTGCCGACGCACGCAAGGCCTCCGCACGCCCGCGCCTGCTCGATGCCCTCGCCGTCCGTGCGCACCGCGACCGAGCATTGGAGGCACTCGCGGCGCTGGGCAAGGCCGAGTCTGCCGATTGCGAGCGCGTGTGGGCCATCGCGCGCAGATGGTGGCTGCCGGCCGTCACCCGCGTTCGGGCCGCGTACGCCCTCGTCCGCATGATGGGGCCGGGCAACGATGCCGAGGCGCGGGCGATGCTCGACCGCTTCACATGGCACCCCCGCCCTGCGGTGCGCGAGGCGGTCACCGATGCACGGGCCGCGCTCGCCAAGCTCGGGACTCCGGCAACGCCCTAGAGCAACCCAGGCCTGGGCGCACACATCGTGCAGGCGGTATCCTTGGGCCGGAAGACCGCCGTGGCCCGCCGCATCATAGTCACCCTGGACGGCGCGGAATCGAAGCTCGGGTACTCCCGACTCGACCGCGCCAAGCTGTACGCAACCCGAAAACGGCTCCCCCTCGACGCAGACGGCAACGTCTGCAAGCGGGCCGAGCTGAGCGACGACGGCTCGATGCTGATCTCCAGCGGCATGACGGGACAGGGCTACTTCGACGACACCGCGCGGTGGATTCCCAACAAGGAGCTGGTGGGCCTCGACCAAGACGGCAAGGAGGTCGAGCTGCAGCCGTCGACGCTCGACAAGCCGCAGGTGCTGACCGAGGTCGAGCCCGAGGCACTGCTCGATTCCACGACCGCCAACGTCTACATGATCGAGCCCGACGAGATCGATGAAGCGCTCCGCACCGCGCTGGACGCGGGCAAGATCTATCGCTTCGATTTCAACAGCCGCGCCGACTACCACATGGAGACGGCCTACCTCGTTGCCAACGAGCATGGAGTCTTTGTGCTCCTGGGCGACACGCAGGACACCCCCTGGTGCGTCCTGGAGCAGCCCAGTCTCCTCGCCGACGCCGACGACGAGGAAGACGACGACACCGAACTCGACTTCGACATGTTCTAGGGGGCCCCATGCGCCAGATTCACATTGCCAACGCAGCCGGCCGCAACGCGACGGTCACCTACGCCACCCCGCCCAAGCGCCCAACCCCGACTCCGGGGTTGGTGGGCCGAGAGATCGAGTTCCGCCGCTACCTCGTCGCGACGCCCGAAGGCACGCACGCGGCGCTTGTTGAGAAGCTCTCGGACGACTACGGCCAAGCGCTCATCGACGGCGACCCCGAGATCGACATGGAGCGTGTCGGGCGACGTTTCTCGCCCGTGGCCCGGGTGTTCCTCTCCTCAACGGGCGATGTCATGCATGCCGTGCCCACGATCGTGGAGGTCATCCTCGACCCGGACGGGAGCGAGCGCGAGCGACGGACGCCCCAGGACATCGCCGCCAACGTCAACGGAGACCTCCCCGTGCTGTGGACGGGAAAGAAGATGAGCAAGCGCGACGCGGTCCGCAAGTTCGCGTTCACGCGCACGGTGGCCCTGTCGCATACCGACGGCCTGAGCTTCGACTTCCTGCACGCGATGGCCAAGGAGCTCGGCGAGTCCGACGAGGTCGTTTTGGTCGGCGGTGGCAAGGGCGGCAAGCAACCGCTCGTGCTTCAGGAGAACGGCTCTCCGTATCGCGCATTTCTCGAGGGACGTGTCGACGGCGAACGGTTTGCGCTGCTGCTGCACCTGAGTCACCTCGAGCTCAAGCGCCCCGCTGGCAAGGACGACTGACATGCCCAAGTACACCCTCAAAGACGCACGCGCGGTGGGCAAGGGGCAACACGCTCCGGGTGGCTCCGTTACCGACCTTGAGCTGGGCGGCACGATCAGCCGCTACAAGCGGGGAATCGCCAGCCGCTATACCGCCCTGGTTCCCGACGAGATTTCCGATCGGTTGCCCCCTGGGCCCTACCTCGTCTCGCCCAAGGTCGACGGCGAGCAGTGGTGCCTGGTGTTCGACGACGGCGATGTATTTTTGGCCAACCCCAACGGCCGCGTCCTGCAGGGCGACATCCCCGTGCTCAACGAGGCGCGCAAGGTGCTGAGCCGCTGTGTGGGCACGACCGTCATCGCGGGCGAGCTGTTTGCGGCGCGCAAGGAGGGTCGGTCCCGACACGGCGACTTGGCCGCGGCCATCGCGGGCGAGGCAAAGGCGGGCGTCGAGCGCATCGGCTTTGTCGGCTTCGATCTTGTTTGGGGTGGCGACGAGACAGCCAAGATGCCGATCGGCGACTACCGCGGCCGCTTTGAGGCCGTGAGCCGGATCCTCGAGGGCGGCAAGCGACTGCGTGCGGTCAAGACCGAGACGGTCGACGACTCGGGCCGCGTCGAGGCGCTGTTCGAGACGTGGGCTGCGGGTGGCAAGGCGGAAGGGCTCGTTGTCCGAACCCCCACCGAGCACACGTTCAAGGTCAAGCCGAGCATCACCATCGATGCCGCGGTCATCGGCTATACAACCCGCTCCGAAGACGCGACGCAGGCAAGCTCGCTGCTGCTCGCGCTCATTCGACCCGACGGCCAGTATCAGATCATCGGGCATTGCGGAAACCTCGGCACCGAGAACGAACGGCGCAAGCTCAACGTCGAGCTGGGCCAGCTGGAGTGCACCTCGACGTACAGCGAGGCCAACAGTCGGGGCGCGCTGTTCCAGCCGCTGCAGCCTGCGTTGGTGGTCGAGGTGCGGATCAGTGATGTGCAAGCCGACACGTCCAGCGGCGACATCGTGCCGAGGATGGTGCTCGCGTTCGAGGACGGCGCCTGGGTCGCCAAGCGTTGCATGGCTGGCGTCAGCATCCTGCACCCACGCCTCGTGCGGCTGCGCGACGACAAGAAGCCGGTCGAGGCCGACGTGCCCGTGCGACAGGTGTTCGAGCGGGTCCTGCTGCCCGACGTCAACGTCGCGGCCGCGGCCGAGGATCTGCCCGCCAGCGAAGTGCTACGGCGCGAGGTCTACACCAAGACCACCAAGGACAAGGTCGCGGTACGCAAGCTCGTGGTCTGGAAGACCAACAAGGACGAGCAGGACCCTGCGTACCCGGCATTTGTTGTCTATTTCACCGACTACAGCCCCGGTCGCAAGGACCCGCTCAAACGCACCGTTCGGTTGGCGCCCGACAAGGCGACGGCAACCGAGCTTGCCGACGCCATGATCGCCAGCGAGATCAAGCGCGGCTGGAAGCCGGCCTAGCACGCGGCCTGCCGTTCACGAGCAGTCGCCCGTGGCGCCCGCTTGCTTGAGCACCGCCACGGTATCGGCCCCGCCCCATGAGCAGGCCGCCTTGAGCGCGGAGAGCCCGTCGTCGCGCTGCGCATCGGGGTTGAGCTTGTGCGCCATCAGCAGGCGCATCGTCTCGACGTGCCCTTTTTGTGCCGCCCACATCACCATGGCGTCGTGGTCGTCGGCGTGCACTTGGCCGGACGCAAACATCCGTTCCAGGCCGTCGGTGTCGCCCTCCATCGCCGCACTCACGGCGGGACCACCATCGAGCATCGTAATCAGCGCGCTCCCGCCGAACAGCAGACCGACGACGGCCACGGCAACGCCGCCGAGAAATGCCCGGCGATGTCGACTCAGCAAGGCGGTGATGAGGTGGCCGTACCGAAGGGCAAGCGCGATGAGCCCCGCCAGCACGATCAAGAAGAACCCTGCATAGCGGTCCTTGGGGATCTCGATACCGGAACCACCGATCGCCATCTCGAGATCCCAGTCCGCCAGATCGCTGACGATGGCACCCACCCCACCCAGCAGGAGCGCGGGCACCATCGCGAAGGCCACAAGCCCAGCAAGGCTCCGAAACAGTCCTGGTTGCTCGCTCTTTTCCGTCAACGTGTCTCCCTGGAGCCCGTTGAGTGTAGCGAGCCGAAGTTGCCGCGCCGCCGCCAAGTGGCGCGCAACAGCCTTAAGTCTCAGACCACAGATCTGTGTTCTGGCGCGTCGTCACGACCTATCCTGCGCCCGCCCCTGAGCTGGATTGCGCGCTAGAACTCGCCCAGCTTCGCGTCCATCGTGGGGTGTTGCAGCCACTCGCCAATGTCTTCGCCCAGCTCCTCGCCGCACGTGGAGAGCATCGAGCACGTCGTCTTGAACTTGGCGTACATGCCACCGCTCGTCGTGCGGCGGCCCTGAAACGTACCGATGGTCGTCCCGTTTTCCGTCAGGGTCCCCGACACCACGAGCTGCTTGGGCCCCGACCAGGCTCCACCGCCAGCACCCATCATGTGGGTGATTTCAATCGCGAGCACCCGATTGGCATCTCCCGCCACTCCCGGGCTGGCACCTGGAGCATTTTCTGCGATCCACTGTGGGACGCTCATCTCCAGCTCGCACTCGGCTTTGACGTCGTCGGTGACGCCCGCGGTCTCGGCGTAGGACGCGGGTGGAATCACCGTCGCCGGTATCGGTTGGTCCGGGGACTTGGACCCCTTGCAACCGGTCGAGAAGACGGCACCAAGCACGGCAGCCCATACGAGAGTCTTTGTTGTTGTTCGCATCGTTTGTCGGTCCCGCGTGCAGACGCGGGAGTCAGAAGACGATGAGAAGTTGAGACTATTCGTCGGCTAGATCACACCCGCGACCGGCCCGGATCTGGCCGGGTCGGTTCAGGCGGCTGCGACGGGCGACGGCTGGCCTGTTCGGCGGAGTCCGTCTCAGTCGCGGCGGCGTAGGCCGAGCAGGATCAACCCGAGCAATACGCCAGCGGGCGCTCCGTGCTGAGCGTCGCTGGAACAGGAGCAGCCATCGGCTTCGGGATCGCTAGCCCCCGGATCCCCGCCCGTGCCATCGCCCGACTCATCGGCTGTGCCATCCCCGAGACCGTCATCATCGGCTTCATCGGCGCCGTCATCCCCGTCACCTTCGCCGCCACTCTCGTCGACACCGCCGTCATCGTCGTCTTCGGGGATGTCGTTGGTCACGTGGATGGTGACCGCGTTGCTGGGCGTCCAGTTCACGCCGTCGCGGGCCACGATGCCAAGCTCGTAGTCGCCCTCGGGAATGCCGTTGACGGGGTACTCCCAGGGCTCTTCGAGCAGACGGAAGAAGGACTCGCCGTTGACGTACAGCTCGACGTCGGCCACGACGCGGTCATCGCTGACCTCGGCGACGATGTTGAAGTCGGAGCCGGGCAAGAAGTAGTCGCCGTGCTCGGGATAGACGAGCTGCACCTCGGGCGGCACGATGTCGCCCGTCATCACGTCAGCGGCACACTCCATCGAGCCAATGTTGCCGCCCTCGGACAGCGGGGCCTCGCCGTTGTCGCAGGTCGGCTCGCCTCCACCGCCATCGGGGTACGTGACCCGGACGACCGCGTGGATGTCGTTTTCTTCGAGGATCTCGAACGTGACGGTGCCCTCGGGATCGGTGTAGCTCTGGCCCGCGTTGAGATACCAGTCCTCGCCGAAGTCCAGAATGTAGCTGGTGGGGCCGTTCCCGAAGTCGCCTGGGGCGACATGCACAAGCACGCCGTTGATGGCGTCGAACTTGCCCAGCACCTGGCGATACTCCAGGTAGTAGTAGCGGCCGTCGTTGGTGGGAATCCGCAACGACTGCGTGCCATTGCACGGCAGCTCAGTCGCCATGAGGTTGAACGTGCCGTCCGCGGGCGCCGTGACCACGTTGCAGTCCTCGAGCCAGCCCATGAAGCGCTTTTGCACATTGTTCATGTGCCCGCAGCCGCCGCCCATGGGGTCGTAGGGGTGTCCGTACTCGGTATCGCTGCACGTGTCGGAGAACGGGACCGTCTCCCCGTCGATGTTGCACTGGTACGACCGGGAGTGCCGCATGCCGTAGTTGTGGCCAATCTCCTGGTTGCGAACGACGCAGCCAAACGATCCATTGTACCAGCTGTCCTGTGCGGGCTGCAGCGGGCTACCCAGCGTCGCGAGGCCGCCCCATCCACAGCCAGCGCCTCCGGGGAAGTGGTACATCAGCTGGATGTAGTTGTCGGGATCGTGCCCCTTTTCGATCATCGCGGCGACGGCACGGTCGGCCATGAGGCCGGTGTTGCAGCCGCCTGGGTCCTCGATCTTGTAGGGCCCAAAGACCTCACCGATCACGTTCTCCTTGCCGTAGGAGTTCTCGCCGTAATACGCGTGCGTGGACTCGTCATCCAAGAACATCGATGCGCGGGCGGCAGGGTTGGCCATCCCGCCGCTCTCGCCCTCCCAAAAGAGGAGGATGGTTCCGATGCGGCGCAGGGGGTGCCACTCCGGGTCGATGACCGGGATAGCGGGGGGCGCGACGACCTCGATGTCATCGGCAATGAGCCGGCCGTTGCCGTCGAAGTCACCCGTCGCAATGAGATACGTTCCGCGCTCGGGCTCGAACCCGTCGGGGAGCACAACCTCCACCTCGCCTTTGCGGTACATCCCCGGTCGGGGGTACCGCAGATGGGCCGTCATCGTGGTCTCAGAGCCATCGAACATCGAGCCAATGCGGTACTCGATCTCTCCTTCGGCGCTGTTGCTCGTCACGTAGTTCGTGATCGAGCGGGGGCTGACCTCGCTGCCCCCGACGTCCGCGGCTTGGCAACCGCCGACGGTGAGACCGAGAAGTGCTGCGCCCACTGCGGTGACTTTGGAGAACTTGGTCATCACAGCTGGACCATACCGGGAAGCCAATCCTGCCGTAACCCCCAAGAGCTTCGTTCCTCGGCATCACGCCCCGCCGAAACGCACACGCCTCCCGAACATGGAGGCGCGCTGCGACAAACACTGGCGGGCGGGCGTACTGAAAACGGCCCGCATATCCGCGGTCCGAGAGGTTTGCGAAGTTCAGCGGTGGGCAGAGTCGTACATTGGACGACAAACCAGCGAGACGGCGACTCTCGGAATCCGCTCGTACGCGATCACCCACCGCTAGCGGGAGATGAACGGCGCGTACACGAGGACCCGCACTTCGGGAATCTCAGCGAACGCCGCCTCAACCACAGGCAGTACATCCGCCCAATCCAAGCCGCCCAGCCCACACCCCAGCGGTGGGATGGCGAGCGACTCGATAGCATGCGCGCGCACCTGGACGACGAGGTCCGATAGCCCCTCGCGCACGGACTCCAGCCGCGAGGGCTGCCGCCAGTGGCGCTGCGTCGGGAAGTTGATGATGAACCGAGGCGCGCCCGAGCGGGCAAACACGTGCATCGTTCCCACCTGCACCTCACCCGCCTTGCAGGCCGCTTTGTAAGCCAAGAAGCACTCGGGAAACGCTCGTCTGAACTGCAGCGCCAGCCCCTTGCCCATCACCCCCTGCGTATTGACGGGATTGACGAGCGCTGCGGCGGGGGCTTTGAGGAGGTCTCCTTGGGCTTGCTCGAGCATGGCGTGCCCCGCGATCTTACTATGACGGACTACCGCTTCCGGTTGCCGTAACGCGTCGCTTGGGGGACAGTCGATTCCGCCATGTCGGACGACGCCAATCGCACCGCAACCAGGCGCACCTTGGAGCGCCTCGTCGATCAAGGGTTCATGTTCACGGCGCTGGACGTGTCCAACGAGGTCAAGGGCCAGCTGCCGGGCGTTCGCCATCGACAAATCTCGCAGATCGTCCGCGAGCTCTATGCGGACCGCGTGATGGGCGACTACACGCGTACGACCATCGACGTGGTCATCGCGGGCGGCAAGGTCGTTCAAGCGTTCCTGTATCACGAGGCCGGGGACGACCCGGACGACTACGACGGCAGCCTCCGCGAGCAGCGGGCCGCCCCCGTGACAAGCGGACCTGGCTCGTCCGGCGGCGCATCGAGCAGCCCTGCCCCGTCCGCACCCGTGGCTGCACCCGCCCCGGCCGCGCCCAGCGTCAACCTCGATGCGACCGAGCTTTCGATCCGACGGGAGCGTGACGGCTCGCTTCAGATCCCGCGCGGCTTCCTGCAGCGCGCGGGGCTGTACGACACCACCGTGCACCTGGACGCCGCGGGCATCGGCTCGGGCCTCATTGTTGTGCCCGCCGACCCTGCGGCCGACCCGCTCGCCGAGCTCGACGTCGGCGACACGCTCGTGATCCCCAGCGACACGCTCGCCGCGTACGACAGCGCCGCGCCGATTACGGTGCGGCGCGGGGCCCGACGCCTCGAGCTCGACGGCACCCTGCGTTGATGCGCCCTCCCCTACTTGTGGATGATCTCGAGCAGGTGCGTGAGGCGGGAGGCGTCCTCGTGGAACGTGACGACCTCGTCGTGGGATAGCTGCGGGTTACCGAACGCTTGCGCGTAGATGTAGTCGAACCCCTTGGCCGGCTTGGCGCGGTCCCAGCAGGCCTTGAGATGCACCTCCGGCTTGCCCAGTGCCATCTCCTCCAAAAACATGAACCCGGCCTTGCCCGTGTTGGCGCGGGCCCAGTACGCGCCCGACAGGGACGTGTAGTTCATGCTCTTGAGCGCGCCGTTGAAGCGCTTGTAGGTCTTGCCGTCGCTGCCCTTGCGCGGCTGGCCTGCGTCCGGCCAGCGCGGTGCGTGGTAGATGCCGCGACCAAACGCCTTGCCGGTCACGTGCACGCCCTTGGGCAGGTTGTTGGGCATGAGCAGGCCGCCCTTGGAGATGCCCATGAGGTTCTCCGTGCGCGTCCCGTGCCAGCCCGGGACCAAGCCCGTGCTGGCTTTGCCCGTGACGATCTTCTTTGCGTACGCCCCCATCGCGGCCACGCGTCCTGGCCGCTCCAGTCGCCACGCGCGGGCGACCTTCAGCTTGCCAAAGAAGTTCGAGTTCTTGGGCGACTGCCCCACGTCGAACAGCTTCGCGACCTCTTTGAACTCCTTGCTCGCGGGCTCGAGAAACTCCAGGGACGCGCCCAGGCCGTCGTACCAGACCTCGACGGGGTCATCGGCGACTGCCGCCTCGGCGAACACCTCGCGCTGCAGGTAGGCGTCGCGCAGGAGCGTGAGGAACTTGCGCTGGTCGTTGATCCGCTCCTGGTCGTTGATCAGGATCTGCGACAGGTCGAGCTTGCCGCCCTTGCGTGCGTAGTCGATGTTGCGGGGAATGTTCGAGAAGTAGTCGTTGGTCAGGTTCACCAGCGACTTTTGCGGAACCCTGGCCTTGGCCACCAGAGCTTCGAGTTCTTCAAGGATGTCGGCGCCCTTGTCGAGCTGCGCGTCCTGAAGGTTGCCCAGCGGCGCGTCGTCGCTGGCTCCGGCCGACGAGCTCAGGCCCTTCTTCACGGCCGCCCCCGCCTCGTTGTAGATGATTCGGAGCAGCGCGGAGACCTGAGGGTGAAACTCGCGGCTCTTTTTGGCGCGCTTCTTCTTGGGCTTGCCGATTTTGACGCCCTGCGCGGTGGCTTTGGCGACCTCGTCGGCCTGCGAGCGCATCTGCAAGCGAACGTAGCCCTTGGCCACCTTCGAGTTGATCTTCTGGTTCATCTTGCGACGCGCGCTGTCGACATCGCTAAAGCGGACGACCTGCGTCTGGCCGTCGGTGCCCACACGCCCGTAGGTGAAGACCACCTCGTAACTCCCGGGCGCGAGCTCGGTGAGGCGCGCCTTGTAGAACTTGTTGGACCCCATGCTCGTGGCGCCCGTGCGGGCACCCGTCAGGTCCGTCCAGTTGAGGGTGATTTCCTCGATGAGCCCACCCGGGCCCGGCTTGGCGGCCGCAACGGGCGCAGCCTTGGCGACGACCTTTTTCGCGGGTGTCTTCTTCGCAGCTGCCTTTTTCGCCGGGGTCTTCTTTGCCGCCGCCTTCTTCGCGGGGGTCTTCTTTGCCGCCGCCTTCTTCGCGGGAGTCTTCTTCGCCGCCGCCTTTTTCGCGGGCGTTTTCTTCGCCGCCGCCTTCTTCGCCGCCGCCTTCTTCGCGGGCGTTTTCTTCGCCGCCGTCTTCTTGGCGCCTGTCTTCTTCGCAGCCGTCTTGGAGGAGGTTTTCTTTGGGGTCTTTTTTGCCATGACGGTGCGTCTCGGATGAGCCAGCGGTTGGGATAGGGACGGTTGCGTTGCGCGGGGTTCAGGTCAGCATTTTCTCGAGCTCATCCTCGGAGATGAGCTTTACGCCGTACTTGCGAGCCTTGACGGCCTTGGAGCTGGTCGAGCTCGGATCGGCCAACACGAGGTAGGTCAGGTCCTTGGAGACCTTGTCGACCAGCTCGTAGCCCGCTGCGGCAAGGGCGGCGGCGTAGTCGGACTTCTTCTTGCCGCTGGGGAGCTTGCCCGTAATGGCCAAGCTCCCCTTCATCGACGCCTTCTTCGCTGCGGCAGCGACCGCGGCCTGCTTGCTCTGGGCCGGGATGACCTTGACCCCGTTGGCCAGCAGTCCATCGATCGTGCCGCCGAGCGCGTCGATGCGGTCTTGGAGGCGGTCGCCCATCGTAGGCACGCCGACCTCGGCCGCGAAGTCAGCATCGCGGAGCTTGCCCGCCCGCCAGTCGGTGAGCTTGTCCAAGCTCCCCGCCCCTGCGGTGAGCATGAGCTCCACGCGGCGCTTGCCCAGCCCCTCGACCCCCAGCGACCCCACAAACGCCATGAGCGAGAGCTCTCGGGTCTTGTCGATCTCGGCCAAGATCGTGGCCGTTCGCTTGGCCCCGAGGCGCAGGTCCTTTTCTTGGTTGATCACCAGCGTCGCCAGTGCGTCGGGGTCGTCGCCGAGCAAGTAAAGGCCCGACGGGTCTTGAAGGTCCCGCTGCTCGACCAGCGCCTCGCGCACCGAGTCGCCGATCCCCTGGATGTCGAGACTCTTGATCCACCGCTTGATCTTGCCGGTCGACTTTTTGGGGCAGTCCTCGTTGGTGCAGACGGTCGCGACGCCGTCCTCGCCCGCGGTGTTTGTGCGCCGCGCGACCTTGCCGTCGCAAAAAGGGCACCGCACTGGCTCTGGGATGAGCTCACGCTTGGCCTTGCTGGCCCGTTTTCGGACCTCGATGATCTTGGGGATGATGTCGTTGGCCTTGATGAGCCACACGGTGTCACCCACGGCAACGTCCAAGCGCGCAATCTCCTCCCAGTTGTTGAGCAGCGCGTTTTGGACCGTCGTCCCTCCGATCTGAACGGGCGCAAGTTGGGCCGTGGGTACCAAGACCCCCGTGTGCCCGCCCGTGATGACGTACGAGACGATGGTCGTCTCGGCGCCCTCGGAGACAAACTTCCACGCCGTCTGCCCCTTGGGACGGCCCGAGGTCGCCCCGTGCGCCAGCTGCTGCGCCGCGTCGTCGATCTTCATCACGACGCCGTCGATCCAAAACGGAAGTCCGGGCCGATCTTTGACGACGCTGTCGTAGTACGCAACGCACTCGGCCAGGTCCGCGCAGAGCTTGTACGGCATGACCTGAAACCCGAGCGTCTCGAGATGCTCCGTCTTCGCCGATTCGGACGCAAAATCCCAGTCGGCATCGTCGACGTCGAACGCATAGACCGACAGCAGGTGTGAGCCCTTGCCGTTCTTGCGCCCCATGATCCCGTTGCCGAGGTTACGGGGGTTCTTGGCTTGCGTTGGGTCGACGATGGCCCAGTCCGCGACGGTCAGGATCACCTCAAAGCGAACGGCCCCCGTGAACGGCTTGCCGTCGGCCTGCTCGACGTACGCAGGCAACCCCTTGAACTTCACCGCATTGGCCGTGATGTCCTCGCCGATGGTTCCGTCGCCCCGCGAGATGACTTGCGTCAGTGCGCCAGCGTCGTAGTACGCCGCGGCGCTCGCACCGTCGCCCTTGAGCGACGCGTGAATCACCGAAGCCTCGCGTTTTTCGTACCACTCGGCGAACTCGTCGGCGGTGTTCACCTTGCCCTGGCTCCCCATCGCGATGCGATGCTTGGCCTTGGTCAAGATATTGTCGGCCGACACGGGCGCGCCGACCGAGTTGAGCACGGCGTCATTGGGATCGAGTCGGCGCAGCTCGTCTTCGAGCTTGTCGTACTCGGCGTCCGTCATGATCGGATCGCCGCCGAAGTAGTAGGCCTGCTTCGCCTTCCGTACCAGGTTTCTAACCGTGCACAATCGAGACGCGCGAGCCATGGCTTGGCACGTTAGCCCGTGCACGGGCTTGCGCCAAGCGCTGGCCCGCCCGCCAGTTCTGCCGCGCTAGCGGTAACCTTCGTCGACGAGCGCCTCGTGGATCCGCCGCAGCGCGACAGCGGCCGCATCCGCATCCGCGTAGCGCTCGACAAGCTCGGTCTTGAGCGTCGCGTCGTCCACTCGCAGGGTTAGCTCCATGTCGCGGCCGCCCACCTGGTACCGCAGCGTGACGGGACCGGAGGCGCCTGCGGTATCGACCGTATCGGTGACCACCGCCGCGACAGCCGGAGCCGGAGCGCTCGCCGTGGGCTGGCCGCCACCCGCGATATCGGCGTAGCCCTTCTTGCGCTTGGATGCGGCGAGTTTGTCGAGCTCGGCCATGGCGGCAGACGCATCGGCAAGATCTTTGACCTTGGTCTGCCCCGCCGTCCCCAGCCGCCCAAAGTTCACGTGGAGCGTGGCGCCCTCGGCACGCGCTCGCCAGAACTTCTTGGACTTGTTGTCCACGAACTCAAGCTCGATGCTCCATTGGCTCATGTCACGCAGCTCCGGTCGGTGGTGGAGTGGACGGCGGTGTTTCACCAGAAGGTGTCGCAGACCGCTGACGGGCGACCTCGTCCAACAACGCCCGCCCGAGTTTCTCGTCTGTCATGAAGATGTAGGCAGCGAGGCCACCCAAGCGCTCAAGCGAATCGGGACCCGGCTTGCCCTGCGCGCGATTGTGCAGTGCGGCGCGGAGCTGGCGTCGGATCTTTCGCGGCACCCGCACCGCAGGCGCGCCATCGTCGGTCGTGTTGACGACCAAGCCGGTCACCTTTTGCCGCCGCCCCGATCGCATGACCCGGGTCTTGTCGGCGTGGAGCGTGAACCCCTCGTCGGTCACGATTCGGCCGACCGCCGCCTGCAGCTTGCCGAGATTGGCCTCGCCCGTGCGCTTGGCGTCGGACGTGGAGAATGTCATGTCGTCCGCGTAGCGCGTGTACACAAACCCGAACTTCGCCGCCAATCCCGAGAGACGAGAATCCAGTCGCAAGCACAGCGTGTTGGTGATCGACGGACTCGTGGGTGCCCCCTGCGGCAACGACCGCGGCCCCGTGGCCACAAAGTGCGGCTTGCCATCGATCTCGATCTCAGCCCGCGGCGGCTCGGTGCACAGCATCGCCAGGCATGTCGCGACCTGCTCGGTGTACCCCGCCTTGCGCAACAGCCCCTTGACCCGCGGCATCGTGATCGTCGGGAAGAAGTCCTTGATGTCGAACTTGACGACCACCGAAGCGCCCGCGTGCACCAGCGCATTGCTGACGATCCCACGCCCGGCCAAGAAGCCATGGGCCGCGCCATGCACGGGCAGCCGCTCGGTGACATTGCGATTGATCCAACGCTGAACGCGCTTGAGCAGCGGCTTGGGCGCGCTGATTAGGCGCAGCGAGCCGTCGCGCTTGGGCACGTACCAGCGCTGGTAATGCGTGCCGCGATCGACCTCGCGATGAAACGCCAGCCAGCGAAGCTGCGACACCGTGATCTCGAGCGCCGCCGCCAAGCCGGGCGCATCGTCGATCTTGGGGAGTTCGTTGGCGGTGGCCCGCGCCTCGCGGTCCTCGATGTCATAGCGATCGACGTCGGCGGTGTCGTGGAAGAACACGCCGGCCCCAAGGTGCACGACGTTGGCCTCGCGAAAGGCCGACCACGCGTGCGCCTGCAGCAAGCCGCGGACCCGCCGTTCCTCTTGCCGCTTGATCTTGTACTTTTTGCGCGCAGCATCGGAGAGCGTCGACGTTTGCACGCCTTCGTCCCACAACTCGCGCGCCTTGAGCTCGGCCACAACCCACAGTTGCGTGCCACCGGCCGCGGCGATCTCTGCCCAGGGCGGCAGAGGACGCTCGGTGGTGGTGGACGTGGTCATGAGGCGGGGAAAAAGATGAGTCGAGGGTGGGGACTGAGTTCGCAACTTCCCTACTGGGGACACGGTAGGCTCACCGGTTTGTCGCCCGGAGGGGTCCCTGCGGGCTACGTTGAACGGCGGTTGCGTGGTTGTTCCAGATAACGTGGCCCGCAGGGACCCCTCCGGGCGAAACAAACCACGAACAGCCTACCTTGTGGCGAATGCAGTGTTGTTGGTCCAAGGCGGCGCAACGCCGCCCAAATGGCTAACAAACTCGGTCCCCTCCCTCTCCTCGAAAGCTGTGTATCAGAGTCTCATAAACCTTTCGACCGCGCATCGCTACATCGCCTCCGCCGCGCTGGCGTCGACAAAGCCTCGCGCGCCGAGCCCCTCGAGCCGGCCAAAGTACTCGGCCTTGGCTCCATCGGGGGTGCCAAAGAACATGCGTTGCATCCGCATCGCATCGGGACGCGGACCCCAGCGCACGACGACCTCCCGATCGTCCAGCGAGACGCGATACGTCACGACGTCGGCCCCCTTGCGGCGGGTCATCACACGGGTCTCGGCCACGATCCGCTGCCGCCCCTTGGGGGTGTCGCGCTCTCGCTCGAGCCGTGCCTGCTCGCGCCCGTATTGCAGGCGCAGCGCCAACATCGGAACCGTCGGCCCCTCGCGAAGCCCACTGCGGCGAAACTGAGGGCTCGTGCACGCGGCATCGACCGTCCGCCCCTCGCGATCGAGGGTGAACGACGTCTCGTAGGCTCGGTGTGCGCGGGCGTCGTTGACCTCCCCCTCGATCCGGGTGCCTTCGCGCGGGAGATGGTGCACCTTGGTGACGGTGACTGCGTTGCCCTCGTCGAGCAGGCGATGCGCCTCGCGCTCGCGGTCATCGCGAAACCGCAGAAGCTCGGGTGCGGGCGGCTCGACCATCAACGGCCGATGGACCAACGTCGAGGTCGCAAGGCAGTGCAGCACCGCCCCCCGTTGCATCTGGTCGAGCACCGCGTTACGCACCGCGGCGCGGGGTCGGTCGAGCGTTGCGGCCAACGCATCGAGGGACAGCGCTCCCGTCGTCAGCGTCTCCGCAACCCGCCGCGACAGGGCCTCATCCACATCGACCGCGGTCAGCACGTCGAAGGTCGCAATGCCCGCCCAGCCGCTGTCGGTCCAGCCCGACAACGCCATGGTGAGGGTCGAGTCACCCAAATCCAGCACGTAGTACGCAGGAAGCCCTGGGCCCACCAAGTGCACGGTGACCCGCCGCGCGTGCGGCAGCATGCGAGACAGCGCCGCCAACCGCCGCCGCCCCCAGGTGCGCACAACGACGGGAAGACCGCCCTCGTAGACCGGGCTGGTCGACTCGATGACCTGCTCCCAAGGCTCCAGGACAAGCCGAGGCCGCTCTCCGGGCACCAGCTCGTATCGCAACGCGCGGGGAGACTTGCGCGCCCGCTTGAGACGCAGCGTGAGCAGCAGGTTGTACAGATCGATGGGGTTGAGCTCGAAGCTCGTGGCCGGCAGCGTCGAGGCGGCTTGGACCTGACCGAAGGCGCGAAGCCAGCGATGGGGGACTTCAAACGCCCGGTCGATGCCGTCCACGCTGGGCGACAGCGCCAGCGCCGTCGGTCGGTACGCCCGCACTCGGCCCACAGCCCGATGCAGCTGGGCCGAGGCCAGGTCGAGATGCGACGTGCCCGGCTGTTGGTCGTCGATCTTGACCGCTTCGTCGGCATGCAGGTGCAGGCGCGCGTACGCGGACTCATCGGCCGAAAACACCTCGAGCGACAGCCCAGTGGCGTCCACATGGACGATGGGGTCGAGCGGGCCCTCGGTTTGGGCCGCCGCACCGTACTGCTCTTCGAGGAAAGCCTTTTGGGCGTTCCACACCTCGGCCGTCACCCGCTTGCCCTTGGACAGCAGGTACGCAAGGTAATCGGCTCGGCTCGTGGCTTTGCGACGCAGATCCGAGGTGAGGATCTCGGACATCGTCAGCAGCGCGTCGCGAGTGACGCCAGGGCGCTGGAGCCGAGCGTCGAGCCGACACGCGCCCCTCACCGCATCGGTCGGCAGGCTCAGGCGCAGCCCCTCGCCCTGTGGCGACGGCTCGTCCGCGGGGGCGTAGCGCACGCGAACTTGGCTCGTGGGTGCGTTCACTGGGTCTCCTCCATTTGAGCGAGCGCGGCCGCACGTGCCTCCGTGCGCTGAGCCCGACGCAGCGATCGGTAGGCCGCTTTGCGGACCGCCTCGGGCAGCGCATCGTCTTGGGCCAGCCCCGTCAGGGTCGCCACCGCTTGGGCACCCGCGAGCCGTCCCAGGGCGGTGATCGCCGCGGTACGGACGGCTGGCTTGCCCTCGGCCAGAGCTGCAGCCGACAGCGGCGCTGTCCTGGTCTCGGCGAGCATTGCAGGCAACAGGGCTGGGCGCACCGCGTCGGAGACGAGCCACGCTTGCGCGGCGGCGTCCGGGGCCGTCGAAGCGAGCGTGGCCACGACGTTGCCGTCGCCCCCGCGCAGCTCGGTCAGCCACGCCGCTGCCTTTGTCCCATCCAACGCCAGGCCAGCCTGCGCCGCCGCCATACGGACGGCAGCGTGGGGGCTCGTGAGGCGCTCGCGTGCCAGCGGCAGGTCCTCGGCGGATCCCACCCGTTCCAAAAGCCGCAGTGCCTGGCACTGCACGGTGGCAGGGGTTTTGTCGGCGAGCGCCGACCGAGCCAGCTCCAGGCTCCCGTCCCCACCCACGCGCTGGACGGCCCACAGGCTCGCGCGCCATGCATCGCGCGCAGCTGCGAGTTTCTGTGCCCGCCCGTCGTTTGCCGCGCTTGGATGCAGGCCGTCCGGAGACGCTGCCCGTGCCTCGCGCCATTGCGCCTCGCTGAGTCTCGCGGCGTCGGCGGAAGGCTCGCTGAGCCCTGGGTCCGCGGACGCGCCCGCCAGCCACGCACCGTCGGTTCGCGGACCCGGATCAGCGGCGCGCAGCAGGGCCGAGATCGGGGCGACCGGCAGAGCCCCGCGGCGAACCAGGCCTCGGCGAAGACGGCGTCGAACCCGATGGTCGTCGACGTCACAGAGACGGGAAAGCAGCGACTCGGGCTCTGCATGACGTGCGAGGAACATCGCCGATGCGCCCGCCAGCTCGGCGTGTCGACTGCGCAGGCGGATCATGTGAACGCGGGTCCTGTCGTCGGGGAACAGACGATCCAACGCCACCGCGGCCGCAGCCGCGACCGCACGCTCCGCCGTCTCCACAGCATCGGCGAGACTCGCTTCCGCCTCGACATCGCCGAGCTGCCCGAGGAGCGTCGCGGCGTGTGTGCGGATGCTGGCATTGTCGAAGCGGTCCGCGAGGGTGGCCTCGAGCAAGCCACGGCTGCGCGCGTCGCCGGCCCACCGCAGGCCCGTCATCGCGCGGGCGCGAAGCTTGGGCGCAGCCTCGGCCGCAAGCGTCTCCACGCGTGTCCGCACGCGATCGCGGTCCGAGCCGGGCGCCAGGCGGGCGAGCATTCGCCCGAGCGACTCGACGGCCGCGGGCGCCAAGGCGCGGTCCTCGTCACTCAGCTCGGCGTCCGGGTCGAGCAGCACCTCGACGTCCGGGAGGCTGCGTGGGTCTCCAAGCTGCCCCAGCGACAGCAGTGCGCGCTCCCGCTCGGACGGCTCGCCAGCCTTGAGCACCAGCAGCAACGCCTGAAGCGCCTCGGGACGACGACGGCTCGCCAGCCCCTCGGCTGCGGGGAGCACGAGCTCGCGACGCCCCTGACGAAGCGCGGCGTCGAGCGCCTCCAGGCCTGCGCTCTCGATGGCCTCGGCCCGGAACGCGAGCGTCTCGGCGGCGGCCACCCGAACCTCGATGGCGCGGTCGTCCAGCAGCCGGGCCAAGACGTCTTCGGCGGCGGCGTCATCGACATCCGCAAGCACAGCGACCGCGCGCGTCCGCAGCTGCGGATCGGGCAGCGCGGCGACGACCTGCAGGTACGACAGCGCGCGGGCATCGTCGTACCGCTTGCGCGTCCGGCCGTCGTCCAGGGTCCGTGGCCCCTCGGTCGGATGGCGGGCTATCAACATCAACGCCGCAAACGCCTGCACGGCCAGCGCGGCGTCTTTGTCCGCGACGAGCCGCAGCAAAACGGCTGCGCCATCGGCGTGCCCCACTCGACCCAGCGCCCGCACAAGCGCGCCGCGGTCTGCCGTTTTGTCCGGGTCTTCTTCAATCCTCGTGGCCAGCGCCAGGGACGCCCGCCCCGCCGCATCTCGACCACCGGGCGCGACCACAAGCTCGGCCATCGCCTCGGTCGCCCGCGTCACCGTGCGCGCATCGTCGGCGCGCAGGAACGCGGCGAGCACGTCGACCGAGCGCCCATCTCCGCGACGCGCCAGAGCCAGCGCGGCCCGCAAGCGGAGGTCTTCGTGGTCGCTTTGCAGCGCACGCGCCAGCGCCCCGTCGACCCGCGCATCCCGGGCGTCGGCGAGCCTATCGACGACCGACAACCGGACGTCGGCGTAGCGACTGTTCAGAGCGACCAGCCAGGGCTCGAGGGCACCGCTGTCGAACAAGCGCTGCAGCATCGTGACCGCGTGCTTGCGGACCTCCCGGCTGGGAGCATCGACGGCTCCAAGCGCGACAGAGCGCGCGCGCTCGTGGCCGTCCAGCGCCAGCGCGACCAGCTCGTCCACCGCAGCGCGTCCGACATCAGCGAACTGCGCCCCCAATGCGAGCGACGCAGGCGTGACGTCGCCGGGTTCATACAGCGTGTGCAGGCTGGTGACGGCCGTCTTGCGCACAAGGTGGTTCGGATCCGACAGCGCTCGGCGAAGCACAGGAAGCACAGCAACCCGGCCGACCTCGGGCAGTGCTGCCAGGTCGCTCAGTCGGGCGAGGGAGTCCCGCCGCACTCGGTGCGTCTGGTCGGCCTCACCTGCGGCAGGCGCCTGGCGAACCAGGCCCACGTAAGTCCCGAAGACGAGCTGAGACAAGTCCGCGGGCGTGCCGACATCGGCGGGCGGCACGGGCTGCGGCGAAGGGCCGCCGACATAGCGAATGACGTCGAGTGCACGCTCCGTCAGCGTCGCGGGTGCCCCATGCGAGGGCAACGCAGCCCCGAGTCGGCGGATCCACCCGCGGGCCCGGGGCTTGGCAGTGGGGTCTTCGACCTCGCGTGCAGGGTTGAGCGGAGGCGTGTCGGCGCCGCCCGCCACCACCGGTCGTCGGAGTCGCTTGGCCTCGCGCCAGAACACGGCGGGTTGCGGCCGAACCGAGAGCACACGGGCCGCAGCGTAGCGCTGCGCGGGGTCTTCGCTGGCGAGCACCGCAGCCAGGACATTGAGCAACGCTCGTCGCTCGTCCTCGGAGGGCCACTTGCTGAGCTCGGCGGCGCGGTCGGGTTTGCGTGGACCGATGAGTTCTTCGACGAGCGGGTCGAGGCTCTCCGCATCGCTGCGAACCTCCAGCGCACGGGCCGCGACGAACCGCAGCTCAGGACTCGAGGCGGCCAGCGCCGCCATCAGGAGGTCGGGTGCCAGCCCCTTGCGCGCCAGCGACAAGTCGCGCGCCAAGACGATCGCGAACACCAGCTCTTGGACCTCGCGGTCGCGATCCTCCAGCCCGTGCATGATGCCCACGACGCCGTCTGGGCCCAGGGCCACGAAGCTCAGGATGGCGCCAAGGCGAATGGGCTTGTGGTCGTGCGACAGCGTCCCCGCAAGCACGGGCACCGCGCGCGCATCGCCCATGCGGGCCAAGCCCTCCGCCACCCAGCTGCGGACGGGCAAGTCGTCATGCGACAGCGCTGCGACGAGCGGCTGCTCCAAGCCGGGTGCGACCGCGCCCGCGAGCCCACGCGCCCCCATTTCGCGTACCAACGGGTCGGCATCGTCGAGCAGCGTCACGTACGTGCTCATCGACGCGGCATCCCCCACGTCGGCCATCGCCGCGGCCGCTCGTTGGCGGAGCTGCGGGCTGGGCCGATTGCGATCGCCCTCGGGCAAGGCCACCAGGGCCGCCATCGGGGCCATCGCGGCCGGGTCTCGCCGCTTGGCATGCAGCTCTGCCGCGCGCACTCGCAGCCCCCAGAACTTGCTGCCGTACGCCAGGACAAACGCGTGCTGGTCTTTGCCCGGCGCCCGCGGGTCGTTGGGCTCCAGTGCGTCCAAGGCCTCGATCGCGCCGTCGTGCACCTCGGCAGATTCGTCCTCGAGCAGCTCGAGCAAGCGCGGACGCAGAGCGTCGGCAACCCCGTGTCGGGCCCCGCGGCAGCCGGCCGCGCGCACCGATGCACGCGGCGAACCCATCGCGGCCTGATGGGCCTCGAACGTGCCCTTGTACGCCTCGACGCGTGCCTTGTTCTTGCCCTGCGTCAGTGCCAGGTAGGCAGCCAGGCCGACCTCGGGCGTCGGGTCGGGCACCATCGCGAGCAGGAGCGTGTCCGCCCACGCCCCCGTGCGCCGCCCCAGCTCGGCGACGACCCGGCCGCGGATGTCCGCGTGGCGTGACGTCGATGCGCGCTCGAGCATGATCTGCGGCGCGTCGCTGTGCCACGTC
>Ga0316189_10000595_pt1 | contig 36257 bp, 26 predicted proteins | sample LowCovwburrow_MG_FD_204930 | JGI IMG/M metagenome (GOLD analysis project Ga0316189, IMG submission 204930) | Coastal sediment microbial communities from Maine, United States - Lowes Cove worm burrow | ecosystem: Environmental > Aquatic > Marine > Coastal > Sediment | place: USA: Maine...
CTGAGCGATCTTATGAATGATGTTCGCATTTTCTTGCCTTTTGAAGTCTGTGGTGGCGGCGAGATGGTGATCAACAAGTCAACGATCGTCGAAGTGGTGCCCACAAAAGAACGCACCGCAGGCCTCTCCGCGATTGTCGATGGCAACGAGGAAATGCCTGTAAAAGTCGCTGAGCAAGTTCTGGGATTATGTGGGCGGTACAATTCAGCCCTGATCCATCGGCGCGCTCAGATGATTAAGGACACGCTAGAATCCTCAGATACTCGTCTGGATTATATCCTAGAGGCCGTTAAGACGGCTGCCGATGTTTTAATCAGTAACTTGAAGATGAAAGCGCTAGAAGACAACAAAAGATAGTCCTTTCTAAGCTGTTTCACCATGCGCGATCTTCATATCTTTACCGATTGTCCGGGCCGCCATTAAATAAAAGCCCATCGATACGAAAAGCGATAAACATAAATATAACAGTGACAACCGCAACCCTTCGCCGGCGCCGTGGGTTACAGCAAACATATCGCTCAGCGCGCCAGCAGCTACAGGGCCAAGCCCCAATCCAATCAGATTCAGGATAAAGAATAGAATGGCTGAAGACAGTGCGCGGGTGTTGGCAGGCACTAAGTTGTGAATAGCTGCTATGGATGCCGGCAGATAACACGCGCTTGCAATGCCAGCGATTGGGTATGCCCACATGGCGCTTGCGAAATCGGTTGCTAGCAATGTCGCGACTGTGGATACATAAGCCAAGGGGACAAATAAAGCTGGCACAAGCATTAGCCAAGCGATGTTTCGTTTGGCTAGTCGCTGAGCCAAGAAGCCGCTACCAATAGCGCCCACGGCGCCGCCAAGACCAGCTATTAAGCCCATCATCAAGCCTACATTGCCCTGTGACACAAGGTGCACGCGCATGAAAAATGACGGCAGGAAATTACTTAGACCATAGCCAGCAAAGCTCGCCATGGCGGAGCCGAGAGCGATGTACCTAAACGTTGGAAACTTCCACATGATCGCTAAAGCTTCAACCAAGCCGGGCTTAGATTTATCAAAAGCTTTGTGGGCGACCTCTCTTGCTGGTTCCTTTACAAGCCACCAGAATAACACCGCGAGCGCAACGCCTGGAAGACCAACAACGAGCAGCGTATTGCGCCAACCAATCTGGTCGCCCAGCCAGCCACCAAGGCTGTATCCAATGGCGATCCCAAAATAGATTCCAGAAGAATACACCGCCATAGCGCCTGCGCGCTTCGCAGCTGGATAAATATCGGACAGCATTGAATGGGCTGGTGGACTGCAGCCTGCTTCACCAATGCCAACACCGATGCGGGCGAGCAATAACTGAACAAAATTTCCAGCTAAGCCGCACAGAGCGGTCATTCCCGACCATATTGTCAAGCATATGCTGATGATCTTGACGCGGTTCTTTGTATCGGCAATACGAGCGATTGGAATACCGACGGTGACATAAAAAATGGCAAACACGAAGCCAGTCATAACGCCTAGCTGCGTATCGCTAAGGCCCAGATCAGCTTTAATTACCTCTTGCAGGATCACCAATATCTGGCGGTCAATAAAATTGAATGCATAAACAACGGTTAATAGGGATAATACGACACCCCGATACTTTGCACTTGTATACGGATTCGCTACAGCGACCTCAGTCTCTGCGTCCAATTTTGTTGATGTCATACATCCCTCCTAGGTCCCCATAATCAGCGTAGTAACTTGGAATGTAACGAAAGATGCAATATATGCCAGCGCAAATAAGTATCCGAGCATAATCAATGGCCATTTCCAGCCACCGGTTTCGCGGCGAGTGACGGCGATCGTCGACAAGCACTGCGGTGCAAAGACAAACCACGCGAGAAACGATAATGCGGTTCCTAGCGACCATGAGGCGGGCAGTATACCCTCTAGGCCCGAAGCTACGGCGTCTTCATTACCGCTGAGCGCATAGACGGTGCCAAGGGCAGCAACAGATACTTCCCGCGCCGCCATGCCCGGCACAAGGGCAATGGATATCTCCCAGCTAAAGCCAATGGGCTCAAAAATCACAGCTAGCCCGCGGCCGATAATACCAACGATGCTATAGTAAATATCGGGTTCCGATGCGCCCGGCGGAGCGATGGGCCACAGCGCCAGCAACCATAGGATAATCGTTGACGCCAAGATGATCGTACCAGCGCGCCTAGCAAACACTTTCGCGCGCTCCAACAGTCCGATACCTAGGTAGGACAGCGTTGGCATTTGATACTTTGGCAATTCCATCAATAGCGGTAATGATAAGCCTTTGGTTAATGTCTTTCTAAGCACAAAAGCAACGATCAACGCACTTATTATGCCCGCTAGATACAAGCCCATCATGACTAGGCCTTGAAGATTGAATAGCCCACCCACGGTTTGATCAGGGATGAAGGCGGCGATGATCAGCGTATAAACTGGCAGCCTGGCCGAACACGTCATCAGCGGAGCAATGAGAATGGTTGTTAGTCGGTCCTTTTCGCTGGCAATCGACCGAGCAGCCATAATACCTGGAATCGCGCAAGCAAAACTAGATAACAGAGGGATGAAGGCCCGGCCATTCAGTCCAACGCCGGACATCAACTTATCCATCAAAAAGGCGGCACGGGCCATGTAACCACTGCCCTCCATAACCAAGATGAAAGCAAATAGGATTAAAATTTGCGGGAAGAACACGATGACAGCCCCAACACCCGAGAGAATGCCGTCATTCAGCAGGCTGGTATACCATGCGTCAGGAAGACCGGAGGCAATACCAGATTGCAGCACTCCAATGCCATCCTCGATGAGTGTCATGGGCAATTCAGCCCAGCTGAATACCGCCTGGAACATTAAAAATAACGTGCCCAGCAGAATAATCGGACCCGACCATACGTTCAGTAAAATCTTATCAAGTATTTTGGTTGCTTTATGGCCGAAGCCTTCTTCCACGATGGCTTGATTTGCTATGATCCGTGACTGCTGCTGACGCTCTCTCACAGACTTCGCCTCATCTGACGCGGGGGCAGGAATATCGGTGATACTTTGCAGTTGATCGGCTAAGTCTGTCACCATTTTTGACCGCACGGCAACGGTATTGATAATTTGGATGCCCAGCGCCTTCGACAAGATTTCGGTGTCAATTTCGATACCGTCACGCTCAGCAAGGTCGGTCATATTCAAAGCCATCACCATTGGAAGGCCTTTGTCTTTTAGCTCCAACACAAGTCGCAGGTGCTGCGCCAAATTGGTCGCGTCAACGACACAAACGATAGCATCCGGCTTGCGGGTGCCCTCTTGCTCACCATTCAGGACTTTCACGGTTACCGCTTCGTCGGCGCTTTTTGCGTTTAGGCTATAAGTTCCCGGTAAATCGATGAGCTCAACGGGTCGCTCGCTATTCAGCATCGTGCCCAGACGTCGTTCTACGGTCGCACCCGGATAATTTGCCACTTTTTGACGCAATCCAGTCAAGGTATTGAAAAGCGCGGACTTTCCACAGTTTGGATTACCGACCAAGGCTATAAGCAAGCTTTCTGACATCAGGCTGGCACCTCATCTATTGAAATGGCGGTATTCACACATATTAGGTCCGCTTCACAGCGGCGAAGCGCGACAAGCGTTTGATCGACGCGCACAGCTATCGGGTCGCGGCCAAGGGGGGCTTGATGGACGACCGAGACGGGTAATCCCTCTTCAAAGCCAATTTCCCGCAAGCGCTCTTCAAGTAAAGGGTCGTGATGCGTTAAGCCACCCACTGATTGCACAATGCCTGTCTCTCCTGGAAGCATTTGACCGAGATAAGTGCCCGGAAGCTCATTTGATTTTTCAGAGTTCATTCGATGCCTAACGCGTTGTGGAACCTACAACCAACTTCATATTGTAATTAATAAGCGTTTGCAACTAGAGAATGGCGGATAATGACTGCGAATGCAAAAAAAACGCCAGAGGTGGGAAACCTCTGACGCATGTTTTTCTATCAGTAGTGACTTGGGTAAGAGCAGTTTGTCTTACTCTGCTGCGGCTTCCTCATCTTCGTCGCTCATGTCAGGAGACGCTGGCTCCACCAAAGGTTCGCTTTGAAGAGGGATTTCGCCCGTCCTCACTTTTTCTGCGTGAGCTTCGACCGCCGACCAAACGCGAAGAGCGTTACCAGATAGTATTTTGCTAATATCAGCTTCTGAATAGCCTCGCTTTAGCAACTCTTCAATCAGGTTAGGAAATGTTGATGCATCTTTAAGTCCGATTGGTAGTGAATCGCCGACACCATCATAGTCTGATCCAAGCCCAACCGTATCGATACCAGCGACTTTAACAACATGATCGATATGATCTGCCACTTGGCTTAGTGTCGCATAGGGGTATGGATTAGCTTCCCGGTACTCAAGGGCAAATGCAGACCTGCTTTCAGGGGTGTCTTCGATTTCACCCGCTTCAACCTTGGCCGCGAGGGCAGCATCTAGAGCCTTGCCCCAGTCTTGTGGCGCCATAAAAATAAACGAGGAGCCATAATTTATCATGATCACACCGTTGTTTTCCGCCAGCTTTTTAAGCAAGTCATCAGACATATTGCGCTCAAAACCCGGAGTGAAAGTTCGGGCACTGGAATGCGACGCAATTACGGGTACGGGCGACATGTCCAAGATTTGGGCAGCTGCATCATCACTGAGGTGCGAGATATCAACCATAATACCAAGCTCATTCATGCGGACGACAACATCTTTGCCGAAATCAGATAGACCGTTCCAAAGTCTCACCTCATCATAACTACTGTCACTGATGTGATTAGATATGCTGTGCGCCAGCGTTATGTAACGAATGCCACGAGTGAAAAAATGCTCCAGATTACCCATGTCGCCGTTGATCGGCGAGCCATTTTCCAAGCCGAGCGGTAGAGCAATTTTGCCTGCACGGAAGGCGGCCTGCACTTCAACAGGATTGCGAGCAATAACGAATTTGTCCGGGCTTTCTTCAACCATCCGTTCGACGATATCAATCATCTTGTCGGCGTGGGCTGTTGAAGCTTCCGAGTCGCCAAGACCTGCGGGCGTATAGATCGACATGAAAGGAGCGTTTAAACCACCGGCAACGGCTCGTGGATAGTCAAAATCACCGCCGTCGGTCGCTACAGAAACGTCTTCCCACTTGCTGCCCAAGCGATACGGAATATCGATATGGCCATCTAAGATGATTGTTTCTTGTGCGATTCGCTGTGCTTCGGCTGCATAATCAAGCGCACTATCTTGGTTATCTGACTGGTTTGAGCAGGCGCTAAGTGCTAAAATACTGGCGCTGGTTAATAAGACCTTGAAATTCATGTCGGCTCCCTTTCGAATACGATGGTAGTAACTTGTCTGTAACAAGCCAGTGACGCAAGGATTATTGTATGAGTACCGCTTTCTATCCTCCTTCTTGGTATGCTGCAACTCTTAACGAGGCTGTGCTACAATCCGCGCTGGACGGTGAGGTCCGAGCGCATGTTTGTGTTATCGGCGCGGGCTATACAGGCTTGTCGGCGGCGATTGCCCTCGCGGAAAGGGGTTATTCGGTCATTGTGCTAGAGGCCAAACGGGTCGGATGGGGCGCGTCAGGCCGCAACGGCGGTCAAATGATTCACGGGATTACCGGTTTGGATCGGATGAAAAAGCACTGGGGTAGGGAAACGGTTGCTACACTGGATAACATGGCTTTTGAGGGCAACCGAATCATTCGCCAGCGGGTGCAAAAATATAATATCGAATGTGACCTGAAAATGGGCTGGCTTGAGGCCGCCATAAAGCCGCGCCATATGGTATCGCTCGAAGCTGAGGCTAAACATTTCGCGGCGACGGGGAAAGTTAGTAACTTTCAGCTGCTAGATCAGGCGCAGATGCAAGATATGCTTGGTACTAAAAGATATATTGGCGGGCTACTAAATAAGGATGATGGGCACTTGCACCCTTTAAAGCTGGCACGCGGCGAAGCAAAGGCTGCAATGTCGCTGGGCGTTCGAATATTTGAGGGGTCGCCTGTGTTAAGCCTTGAGGCTGGCGAGCCAGCGATTATCAGAACCCCCGGCGGTAAAGTTACTGCTGATCATGTGATTATTGCAGCTAATATCAATCATTCACTGGCACCGAAATCAGCGGCAGGCTTTGCCTTTCCAGCGGGTTCATTCATCATGGCGACCGAACCACTATCTGCGGCTTTCACAGCCCGAGTGAATGCGGATAATTTCGCGGTCTGTGATGCCGCCAATGTGATTGACTATTTCCGATATAGCAATGATGGGCGACTTATCTTTGGCGGTCGTTGTAATTATTCTGGGCGCAAACCAGCTTCAATAAAAGCGGCGCTTTTACCCAGGCTCGGCAAGATATGGCCCGAGCTAGCTGATGTTAAAATTGATTATCAGTGGGGTGGAACGCTAGGGGTATCATTATCTGAGACCCCCTTGTTTGGCCTCGAGGGGGCAAATGTTTGGCGAGCAGGTGCATACAGTGGTCACGGCGTCAACGTCGCCCATTTAGCGGGCGTGATATTAGCCGAAGCTATCGCAGGCAAGGTCGAGCGTTTTGATCTGTTCGCTAAAATGCCAACCCGGCGTCTTCGTATGGGCAATATTGTCGGGCGTGAACTGGTTGCGCTTTATATCTTCTGGCTAAGACTTAAGGATAGCCTGTAGACAACAAGCGTCTGGCGATAGAGGTCTCTTAAAAAGATGCCGGACATTGAGCCCGGCATCGATAGGCACATTTTTCCAGTATCGGATTATTTATACTGAGGTGCACGCGGCAAGGTCAGATAACGATCGCGGAGCTTGGTTTGTCGCGTTTCGCCTGATTGCAGCTCACCCTTGATAATCACAGCATCGGCGTTGGTCATTAGCTCTAGAGGGTCACCGTCCCAAACGACAATGTCCGCGTCCATACCATTTGCAAGGGTGCCGTAGCTATCGCTGACGCCGTATATACCAGCAGGAACGGTTGTTAAGGCAGCCAAAGCAGCTTCCTTAGACATTCCATTGGCGACCGCAAGTCCAGCGTGCTGGCGGATCAAATGCGCACGGTGATTTCCGTCGCCGATAAAGGCGACATCTACACCAGCAGCCGATAATCGCCCTGCATTCTCTAAGGTAGACCCCAATGATTCAAAGTTACTTGGCAGATTTTGCTTACCGCTGATGATGACAGGGATTTCAGCCTCAGCGAGCTCATTAGCTATCCGCCACCCTTCGGCTGCTCCATAAATTGCGATTTCAAGAGCAGGGTGCTTTTCGGAAAATTCCAAAATAAGTCTCAGGTCAGAGACCTTATTGGCTGCCATGACAATTGTTATATCGCCAGCAACTATAGACTTCCAAACAGCCATTTCAGGATCTGGTTTGCCGGCTGTCTTTTTGCTCTTTTTCTTCTTCTTATCCTTCGACGTATCTTTTGCGCCTGCCTTAGTGATTTTCTTTTCCAAATCAGACCAGATAGCCGAGCGGTTCCCTACTTTACGCGCTCCAGAATCGCCTACGCTGACGTTTATAAAGCTTGCAGGTTTAACCAAGAGATCATCCGATGCCCCTAAATGGATCACGGCACCCTTACCCGAATATATCCCCTTGTAGCTGGAAAAGCCAACAGAGGCGCGGGTGACACCCTCTACCCGATTAACTGGAATAACAGTGTTGTCGGGGTTGATCCCATAACGAATGTCCAAAGTCATCGGAGATTCAACAGACCTTGCATTAGCGTCATCTACGCCTGCCCAGCTCGGCACTTCGTGCAGGCCGAGGGCAGTGTTAGATGCCATAAAGCCGGGTGTGACAATCTTGCCTGTGGCGTCGATAACCGTGTAGCCGTCTGGTATCGTCAGGTCGTTTCCAATGGCGGTGATTTTGTCGCCACTGACTAGGACGGTCGCGCCCTTCATCACAGCTTCATCAGTCATGGGTATGACCGTGCCGCCAACGATAGCGATATCGTCCGCTTGGGCACTCAGTGAACATGCGATTGCTGTTGTCGCCGCTAATAATGTTTTTAGATGTCTCATTTTGCGTCTCCTTCGCCCGGTTGGCCAAGCTCGAAGTCAAAGACAGCCTGCTTGCTTGTGTCATTACGGTCAAATATCACAGCGCCATCAACAAAAGTCAGTTCAGTTTTCGTGTAAATACTGAATGGATCGCCGTCCCACAGAACCACGTCTGCATTCTTACCGACTTCTAAGGTTCCGGTCTGATCGAGAATCCCAAGGGCTTTTGCCGGGTTTTTGCTGACCCAAGTCCAAGCCTCGGCTTTGGTGTACTCTAGTCCAGCACGACGGCCGTCAGCCAGCGCCTTTGCGGTTTCTTGATTCAATCGCTGAATATCACTGCTACTATCGGAATGGGTGATAGCGCAGCTGTTTTCAGGCTTTGCTACCATCGGAATGTTTTCTCGAATACCATCATAGGCTTCCATCTTGAAGCCCCACCAGTCAGCCCACATCGATGCGCATACATCATTTTCCGCAAGCTTGTCAGCGATTTTATACGCCTCTACAGCGTGATGAAAGCTACTGATTTGATAATTAAATTCCTTCATCAGGTCCAGCATAGTTCCCATATCATCAGCGCGGTAACAATGCATATGAACCAGAATTTCGCCGCGCAGCACTGCAGCTAGCGTGTCTAATTCCAGGTCGCGCTTTGGCGGTAAAACATCTTTTCCAGCCTTATAATCGCGCTCATATTTGTCCCACTCGCGCTGATAAGCTTCAGCGTTGGCCCATGCTTGGCGATATCCTGCCACATTGCCCATACGGGTGCCGGGGCTGATACCTTTACCTTGGCCGTAGACTCGCTTGGGGTTCTCGCCACAAGCCATTTTCATGCCATATGGGGCCCCAGGGAATTTCATGTCTTGATAGACGCGACCCGGTACATTTTTTAGGGTGACACTGCGTCCACCGATAAGATTGGCGGAGCCTGGTAGGACCTGAAGGGCGGTCACTCCCCCTGCTGCAGCTCTTCTAAATCCGGGGTCTTGCGGCCAGATACTATGCTCGGCCCACACTTCGGCGGTCGTTGGCTGCGTCGCTTCATTACCGTCTGAATGCGAGCCTGTGCCCGGCGATGCATAAACACCTAGGTGGCTATGTGTATCAATGATACCTGGAGTCACCCACTTACCAGTGCCGTCAACGACTAGGGTTCCAGCTGGCGCTTCAATAGACTGGCCAACCGCGACAATTTTACCGTCAACCATCAGCAAAGACGCTCCATCCATTTGGTTGCCATTTCCGTCCAATACCGTGGCATTGGTAATCAGGGTTGGCACGGATGGAAGGGCTGTATAGCTTGATGGGTAGGGGTTTCTTTCGATTTTAACGAAATCCCCCTGCGTGTCATCAATGGCAAGTAGGGGGGATGATGATAATCCCACGGCTGCAATTGTAGCAAAAAGTGTCGCTCGAAGCGTGCGGGCGGTTGCCGCAGGTAACGGTAGTTTGACTGGCATTCAGTCTCTCCTCGTATGAGTAAAACGGTCAGGTTAGAAAAAAGGACAGTGCAGTATCTTGCGAGGATTGTCGAGGCCCACAGCAGTAAGCTTTCGTTTACCCTGCAGGCAATCTATCTTTTATCAGCCGGAGCCCAACAGGGACAGCGCAAGCCATAGCTCTTCCGGGATGGTTAGCCCGTGTTCAGCAGCGTTGGCGCGTCGGTCTATTCGGCTGGTTCCTGGCAGTCTAACCCCTTTCTCGGAGTCAGCTTCATTCATCAAAGTTGCCATGCGAGCAAAATAAGCACCGCCTGAAAAGACCTCAGGGTCGATTGCGATAATCGTTTGGCCAACGTTTGGGGCGTCACCCTCTGCCTCGAAAAAACTACTAGCTTCAAAGCCAAAATGACTGCCGGTCAAGGCTGCGGCTAACACCTCAATCATCAGCGATAGGGCTGCTCCCTTAGGGCCGCCAAGGGGCGCCATCGAGCCTTCTAGTGCCATCGTCGCGTCAGTCGTAGGGCTGCCAGTCTGGTCAAAGGCCCAGTCGGGTGGAATGGCTTCATGATTGCGTTTGGCAGCGACGATTTTACCCCGAGCCGCGACAGATGTGGCGAAATCGATGACTAGGGGAGTAGCGCCTTCAATTGGCGCAGCAAAGGCAACTGGATTCGTTCCCATCTTGGGTGTTTTACCTCCCCAAAAAGCGATGCCCGCTGGTGAGTTGCCAAAAACCAAAGCGACTAATCCTTGGTCAGCCAATCGCTCTACATGTGCGCCAGCCTGCCCAAAATGGTGCGAATGCTTTATTACAGCACTCGCCAAGCCATAGCGTCTAGCAATAGCGGGAAGATCTTTGATTGCAAGATCAATGGCCGGGTAGGCAAAGCCGTATGCTGCATCAATACCAATGACAGCGGGGGCCAGCGGACAAATCACCGGTATCGCCTTACCGTTAACTTTACCGGACAAGACTTGGGGTGCATAAGTTGTTATCCGGCTGAGGCCGTGTCCGGTTTGACCGTCTGCCGCTGATCGTACCAGAGCAGAAGCCGTACTGTTCGCATTGGTATCGTTGCAGCCAGCTCTTATCAGCGCCGCTTTCGCCAATGCTTTGGCTTCATCAATTGAAATAGTGACGGTTGCTGTCATGCTAGTTAACCTGTCTCTGAGCTTTCCCAATCCCAAGTCAAGTCGCAAGCCTCTTGAAGCGTTGCTGAGGCGGAGCAGTATTTCTCCATCGACAGCTGAACAGCACGCTCAGCGTGGTTAGCCTTCAAACCCTTACCCGAAAGAATGAAATGGAGATGAATCTTGGTGAAACGTCGCGGCATTTCTTCCCGCCGCTCGCCAGTAATCTCTACTATGCAGTCCGTGATATCTTGACGGGCTTTTTGCATGATCACAACAATATCGACACTCGCACAGCCGCCAACGCCCATTAGCAGCATTTCCATCGGGCTAGCACCAATGCCTAAACCCCCGATATCTGTTCCGCCGTCCATAACGACGCCGTGCTTCGTGTTTTCACCATGGCCGATGAAGGTCATATCACCAGCCCAGCGTACTTTAGTTTTCATGGTCATTGCGCGCTACCTAAATGTATAAAGACAGAAAAACGGTTAAACCCGGCGCACTGAGATTGCAAGAAAAGCTTTATAGGAAGTCGTCGTCTTCTTGATCTGTAAGCAGGTTGCTAGGGAATTGAATAATAATAGCCGTCCCTTTGCCCGGTTCAGAGTTGATTGTAAGCGTGCCTCGGTTCAATTCGATAAAAGCCTTAGCGAGGGACAGGCCAAGGCCGAGACCTTCATGACTGCGGCTATAGAGGCTCTCTAATTGCTCGAAGGGTCTAATAGCATTATTGATTTGGTCCTCACTCATTCCTGGCCCTGTATCTTCGATAACAATCTGAAGGCTGCCGTCGTCACTCATTTCGGCATTAATATCGACTGATCCGCCGACCGGGGTATATTTAACGGCGTTATCAATCAAATTATTGAAGGCTTGCTTAATAAGGCCGGGATCAACAATCAGATGACGGTCCTCTATTGAACAATTGATAGATAGAGTGACGTTTTTTTCGCGACAAATGTCGCAGAACTGATCGCCTAGTGATTGGATAAGGCGGATAATGAAGACTTCGTTTAAGGCTGGCTTTAGATCACCAGCCTCAACCCTTGTAAGCGCCATAATGTTATCAACTGCACCCAGCAACCGGCGCCCACTATTGAGGATGTACATAGCGTATTCATTATGGTTTTGGGTCGCGGAACCGTTGGTTTCCTCTTCCAGTATCTCAGAGAAACCAATGATCGAATTAAGCGGCGTTTTGAGCTCGTGGCTCATGGAGCCAATGAATCTTGATTTGGCTCGGTTGGCGCGCTCGGCAACCGCAGCGGCGTCCGCGAGTTCGCGAGTTCGATCACTGACCTCAGATTCCAGCCGTCTACTATATTTCGCACTCTTATCAATGGCTGTAATCGCAAGCAATACCAGGGTAATTGAAACCATGACAGCCAGCGCGATAGAGTTCCAATCCCGGCCAAATGTGCCCGCCCTTGGTTTGACTTTTACTGACCATAAAGAGTGCTCAATCCCGACGGAGGATAAATAAGTTAGCGCGTCAGGGTTTAATTCGGGCCCTACCAAAGGGAAAAGTCCCCGGTGATCCAATCGCCAACTTGATCCAGTCGAGTGCTGCCGTATTTCTATCTGAATCCGGTTTTGCCAATTGGGGCTCAGACTCTGCCTTAGGAAATGTTCAAGATCGATTTGTACTAAAATAACGCCAGCGATGTTAAGGCCATCATGCCCGTAAAAAGGATAGCCGAAATGGAAGGCGCTTGTGCGATTCGTCAAATCAACGATCGGGCCGAGCTGAGCGCCATTTTTTTCTAAAACACGCTCGGTGACTTTGGCCCTATCCCATTTGGGGTCCGAAAGACTGCCCGGCAACAAGTAATTGTCAGCTCGATATTGAAATCTAACTGGATAGACAATTGAATTGGCGTTTGATAACAGATCATGCTGCTCGATAATAGTTTTGGAATAGATAATTTCAGGGCTCTGGCTTTGGATTTTTGCTCGCCACAAGTCTAAATTCATTGCAGGGACCTGATCTAACACAGCGATCGCATACGCTTGGCCCTGGTTGACGGCATTGCCAGCGATATATGTGCGAAATTCTTCGCGCGTCATATCGGGCTTAAGTCGAAGGGCTGACGAAATCGCCGCCGCGGCATGCTCTAATTCTTTAAGCTCACTTGATATATTCATAATTTCCTCTCGAGCATGAGAGGTGAATTGCATTTGCCTGTTCGTGTCTTGAGTGGCCCACGTTAAATATATCAATGTTACTGCTGCGAAAATCGCAACAAATATAGGCATAGTTGGGTATATTCTATCGTTCATTATCAGTTCTTAGCTCGTATTATTAATGCATGGAGCATAACCTAACCCCGAATTCCGTTTAGACAAAGTCTTCATAGCGAAAAGCTTTAACAAAGAGTGGCGATGGTAGCTAGGCTAAAGGCAAAAACAGGGAGCCTTTACCTTTTTACAAGGATATGCTTTTATCCGCGATCACATGATCATCACGAATAGTAGGAGTAAGCTATGGATATTTACGGCGTGTCACTTTCCCCCTTTTTTGAGCGGTGTATAATCGTTGCTGATTTGAAGGGTGGCCTAGGCCAGCTCAGCCTAAAAGGCGTAGGTGGCGGAGCCATGCATAGCCCAGAGCATATGATGCATAATCCGTTGGGAAAAATTCCTTATTTGGATATTGGCACCGATCAGATGCTGCCTGAAGGGCAAGTGATGGCGGAATTCATCAACGAGAAATTGGACGGACCGGATTTGGTGAGCGATCAACCAGAAACCGCAGCGCTTCAGCGATTGATCTGCAGAATTGTTGATCTCCACATTATCGAGCCGATCCTAACGATGAACCGAGGGGCCAAAGGCGAAGAGCGCGATGCGTGTCTGGCATCAGCCCACCTTGGTTTAGATCGCTTTGAGCATTTCTTTCATCCCGGCACACGGGCTGTTGGAGATGATTGGTCGATTGCTGATTGTGCGCTCATTCCGCTTGTTTTCCATTACCTACGTGCAACAAAAAGTACCGATTTCAGCGCTTGGCCGAAATTGGAGGCTTGGTGGAACGCTGTGAAAGACGAAGCTCCCGTGAAAGAAAGTATGGAGCGGATGCAACAAAGTTTGGATGCAATCATTGCCATGCGCAAAGCTGCGGCTGCCCAGGCCAAGATGTAGAAGCGCTCGCTTGTGTAAAGCGTTGAAAGGCGGCGCTGTTTTATGAAGAAATTACCTGTGGCGATTGGGATGATTGTAGCGCTTTTGGCAGCGCTATATTTTGTGGAACCTCGACAAGCTGGCCCTACTGAAACTTTAATTGAGCCTTCCAATGAGCCTTTTGTTGGCGAGGCAAAACTGGAAAAAATTAGTGATCATTTCCAAGCCTATGTTGATAGCGGTAAACTGGTCGGACTGACAACGCTGATAGCCGAGAAAGGTAAGATCGTTCATTTTTCGACGTATGGAAGTCGGATCAAGGACACGCCAGAGCCTACCCAAAAAGACACTATTTATCGCCTTTATTCAATGAGCAAGCCTATAACAAGTGCCGCTTTAATGATGCTTTGGGAAGAGGGCAAGTTTGATCTCGACGATCCGATCAGTCAATATATGCCAGTCATGGCAAACCCTCAAGTCTATGTGAGCGGCGATAGCTTAGAAACACTGATCTCGCGCCCAGCAAAGCAAGGCATTACAATTCGTCAGCTTATGACCCATACGTCCGGGCATACCTATGGCGTTTTTGGCAATCACCCGGTCGATCAAGCCTACCGGGCCGCAGGACTGCAAGATCCAACTGCTTCGGGTGCGATTTTAATGAAACGCCTGGCAGATTTGCCGTTAATGTTTGAGCCCGGCTCGCGGTATCATTACGGCGTCGCCGTTGATATTCAGGGCCGTTTAATTGAAGTCATATCGGGCCAGTCGCTCGGAGATTTTTTAAAAGAGCGTATCTTTGATCCTCTGGGTATGAAAGATACAGGCTTTCATCTTGGTGCGACCAGTATGAATCGTTTATCAGGGCTATATACCTTAGATTCTGAGAGAAACACCATCCAGATGGGCAATGAGTACGGTGAAATAGGTGTCCAGCGGCCAGCCTTCGAAGCGGGCGGTAGCGGCCTAGTATCAACGACGATGGATTATTGGCGTTTTGCCCAGATGTTAGTCAATGAGGGTAGCTTGGACGATGTCCGAATACTGAAGCCAGAGACGGTCGCCTTAATGACGCGAAACCATCTACCGGCATCAGCGCCAAGGCTAAATAATAGTGAGTCGGGACCAAGTCGCGGTCTATCCTTCGGCCTTGGGTTCGCGGTCGTTGAGGATTCTGATTTAACCAAGGGTGCGTCCCTAAAAGGAAATTATTATTGGAGCGGCTTAGCCAGCACGGTCTTTTGGGTTGATCCTACGAATGATGTCGTCGTAATCTTGATGACAAATTTAATTCCAAATCAAACGTGGCCGCTACGCGAAGATATGCGTGATATAATTTACGCACCCAATTTCGCCGAATAAATAGATAAAACCACATGCACTGAAACTGGAGATGAAAATGTTAAATACTGTCCGCAAAAGTTTACTAAGCCTCTTGCTCTTGAGTGGAAGCTTAGTTGTCGCTGACGAAGGGGCTAAGAACTCTCATTTCTCAAGTGAAGATATTTTTCAGTTAGAGTATGTCTCTGACCCGCAGATATCGCCAAACGGCGACCATGTCATTTATGTCCGGCGATCAAATGATGTCATGACCGACAGGACCCGTTCTAATTTATGGATTGTTGATACAGAGTCGGGTGATCATCGCCCGCTATTATCGGGGGCTAGTCAATTTTCATTGCCGCGCTGGTCAAAAGATGGATCGAAGATCGCATATGTTTCAAACAGCGAAGGCGCCAGGCAAATATTTGTGCGCTGGATGGACACAGGCCAAACGGCTATGATCTCTAACTTACAGCATAGCCCTTTTAGTATCAGTTGGTCGCCTGATGGAAAATGGATTGCCTATTCCGCAGAGGTGCTAGCAGATGAAAAAGTCGTTGATGCAAAAATGCCTAAAAAGCCCAAAGGAGCTGAGTGGTCTGAGCCAGTAAAATATGTATCAAGGACGCGATATCAGGCGGATGGCCGAGGTATATTGGACCCAGCGTTTCGTCATATTTTTATCATTCCAAGCCTTGGTGGAACCCCGCGTCAGATCACGGACGGTCCTTTTAACCACGGTGGAAAATTAGCCTGGACTATGGACAGTGAACGCATCATTTTTAGTGCTAACAGAAATGACGACTGGGAATATACGCCGGGTGAATCTGATCTGTGGTCAGTTTCGCCGCGTAGCGGAAATATTGTCCAGCTAACCGATCTCCCCGGTGCAGAATCTAGCCCCGAGATGTCCGCTGATGGTAATGACCTAGCCTTTCTAAATAGCAGTGGTAAAAAGGTTTCCTACAGCCTGTCGGCTTTGACGATTATGGATTTAGATAGCGGAGATACCAGAACTATATTGGATGATCTTGATCGGCGCATCAACACGCTTAATTGGTCCGGCAAGGACATTGTCATACAGTTTCAGGACCGCGGAAAATCAGTTTTGGGAAAGGTCAATACCAAAGGAGCTTTAACGCGTCTGGCCAATGACTTAGGCGGGACCAGCATTGGGCGCCCGTACCTCAGCGGTGATTATAGCGTATCGGAAAAGGGCACTGTTGCTTACACGCTGGGTCGCCCAGATAGGCCAGCCGACTTGGCCCTTTTAACAGGGCGCGAGACCGCACACCTAACATTGCTGAATGAGGATATTCTTGCTCATAGAACAATGTCAGAGGTCCAAGAAATCACTTATGCGTCATCGTTTGATGGGGAAGCTATCCAGGGCTGGTATATGACACCGCCTGATTTTGATCCGGCTCAGACGTATCCGCTTATTTTAGAAATTCACGGCGGGCCTCATTTGGCCTATGGCCCGGTCTTTAGTGCCGAGATGCAGCGGATGGCTGCAGAGGGGTATGTTGTGTTTTATGCTAACCATCGCGGCAGCTCAGGCTACGGCGAGCGTTTTGGCATGTTGCTAGACGGCAAATATTCGAGCGAAGAAGACTTTGCTGATCATATGTCGGGGATCGATGCTGTCATTAAGCTCGGGTTTGTTGACCCGGAGAGGCTTTATATCACAGGGGGCTCGGCTGGCGGTATTGCGAGTGCTTATGCAATTGGCTTGACCGATCGCTTTAAGGCCGCTGTGGTTGCCAAGCCCGTGATCAATTGGATTTCAAAGGTGCTGACTGCGGATAGCTCGATTGGCCAAATTGCCTTCCAAAACCCTGGTATGCCGTGGGATCACGTGGAACATTATTGGAAAAGATCACCGCTTTCTTTGGTAGGCAATGTAACAACGCCGACAATGCTTATCACTGGCGAAAATGACCGCCGGACGCCAATGAGCGAAACCGAGCAGTTCTATCAAGCCCTGAAGCTATTGCGGGTAGATACCGTAATGGTCCGTGTGCCCGGATCATCGCACGCTATCGCGGGCAGGCCTTCGCGGTTGATTGCTAAAGTGGAGAATATTATCGCTTGGTTTGACAAGTATGATAAGCCCGCAGAAGTGAGCGCCGATTAATTAGTATTGGCGGTCGCAGTGGTGGCCGCCGTTGTTTCTATAGCGTTAATTATTGTTGGGCCAGTGCTACTACCAAGCGCTATATAAGGATCACAAGACAGCAGAAAAGATTACCGGACAGAGGCGGAGAACTGCATATCTATTTGGCTTGTCAGTCAGCTTATTTATCCTCAAAGCAGACATATATTCTCCATCATAGGGCGCGCGTATACTGCATTATGGTAGGCTAGTTCGGCACCGTTACCGCTTTATCCGTGAAAAAAGTCTCCGCCGCCGGCATTTTTGCAGCGCCCGCCTTCAACGCCTTCACCAAATCAGGCGATGCATCCGAACGCACAGCGATGTATTCGGGAATGGCTTTTTCATATTCCCCAATTATCTTCAATTGATCTAGCGGCTCATTGATTTTGATCAAATGCTGAAATATTAGCGGCGCTTCTGAAATGAAATACCTAATTCTGCCGCGCAGCGCAAGATTGGTTAACTTGGCATGCTCGGCATCGACTGAAGTGATGATAGAGTTTTCAGGAAAGCCCATATCAATCAATATTTTGCATTGGTATCCGCCTTTTATACAATGGATTTTCTCATCACCGTTTTTTGCAGCATATAACAAGTCAGGTAAGGAAATATCTTCACGTCCAAAAATAGCGAATTTAATATCTCTCGTCTTGTAAATCCAGTGGAACCCACTCTCTCTTTCTTCGGTGCGACTTAATGGCAATAGCAGAGAGTTTGGGTTTTCTTGAGTTTGGCGGAGCGCCCTTACCCAGCTGACAGCATGGAATTCAGCGTCTATATCTGCCGCTTCTATTAGCTGTTTCAACATGTCGAATTCTGGGCCGACGAATAAACCAGATTCACTGTCTGAATAACTATACAGGGGCAGGTATACGGCAATTGGCTCGTCGTATACCCGCTCATCATCGGTAGCAGCTGCAGAAAGTTGCTTTTCGTCATTATTGTTATGAGCGGCAGTCACGGTAGACTGAGCCGCAGTCAAGGCATGGCCAATGACTAGTGTCATCAGGGATGCCGCCAATGCTAAAAAAATAGTCGAAACAAAACGCGTTCGATACATATTAGTACTAACTTCCAATGCTATCATGTCACCGACATTGATGATGGCAAGACTATAAAATAGTAGTTAAAAATAGCAATATATTTATGGTTAACGACTGAAATACAAAGGCAAACCTTGCTCCAATTTGTCTTTTCGGTTATCCCCAGTGCAATATAAATTACTGAACTTAAAGGACGCACACCTAATGGCCGCTTACGAATATGTTTTCCAAATGCAGAATGTCTCCAAGACCTACCCCGGTGGTAAGCAGGTTTTGGATAATATCTCCCTGAATTTCCTGCCAGATGCCAAGATCGCGGTCATCGGCCACAACGGTGCTGGTAAGTCAACGCTGATGAAGGTGATGGCCGGCATGGATAAGGAATTCACCGGCGAAGCCTTTTCCGCTAAGCAAGCTAATGTTGGCTATCTCAGCCAAGAGCCTGAGCTGGATGACAGCAAAACTGTCCTTGAAAATGTCATGGAAGGTTTAGCAGAAACCAAGGCGTTGGTTGACGAATTCAATCAAGTTGCTGGCGATTATGGCATGGACCCTGAAAACATGGACCTGCTGAATAAAATGGGTGAGCTGCAGGAAGAAATTGATGCGAAAGATGCTTGGGACCTTGAAAGCCAAGCAGAAGTCGCGATGGATGCGCTGCGCTGCCCTCCCGGTGACTGGAGCGTGGATAAGCTATCTGGTGGTGAGCGACGCCGCGTGGCGCTTTGTAAGCTGCTTCTTGAAAAGCCTGATATGCTCCTGCTTGATGAGCCAACCAACCACCTCGATGCAGAAACCGTCGCGTGGCTGGAAAAGCATCTTCAGGAATATAAAGGCTGCGTGATCTTGGTCACGCACGATCGCTATTTCCTTGATAATGTTGTGAATTGGGTGCTGGAATTGGACCGTGGCCGCGGCATACCCTTTGAGGGTAATTACAGTCAGTGGCTGGAAGGTAAGTCAAAGCGATTGGCCGTTGAAGAGCGCGGTGAACAAGCCCGCCAAAAGGCAATGACGCGTGAGCTTGAATGGATACGCCAGTCACCAAAAGCACGGCAAGCTAAGTCCAAGGCACGTATCAAAGCCTACGATGAGTTGGTCAATGCCAACAAAGATGCAGTGATGGGAACGGCGCAGATTAAAATCCAACCGCCTGAGCGTTTGGGTGGCCGCGTCATCGAAGCCACAGGACTGACAAAGGGCTTTGGTGATAAATTACTGTTTGATAATCTGAGTTTCAATCTTCCTCCAGGCGGCATTGTCGGCGTGATAGGTCCAAACGGAGCCGGTAAAACGACACTCTTTAAACTGATCACTGGTGTCGAAAAGCCAGATGAGGGATCGCTGGATGTCGGAGAAACTGTACAGTTAGGCTATGTGGATCAAAGTCGTGACGCCTTAGTTGGCGATAAAACTGTGTGGGAAGAAATTTCGGGGGGGCATGACATTTTCTACTTTGGTAAGACAGAGATTAACACCCGCGCCTACGTCGGTAGCTTTAACTTCAAGAAGGGCGACCAACAGAAGAAAGTCGGCCTGCTATCTGGCGGTGAGCGCAACCGAGTGCATTTGGCTAAAATGCTTAAAGAAGGGGGTAACGTGCTGCTTCTCGATGAGCCGACCAATGATCTGGACACCGAAACATTGGGTGCGCTTGAAGAAGCGCTGGAATCTTTCGCGGGCTGCGCCGTTGTTATTTCTCACGACCGTTTCTTCTTAAATCGGATTGCGACGCATATTTTGGCTTTTGAGGGCGACAGTCACGTTGAATGGTTCGAAGGGAATTATGACGACTATGAAGAAGACAAGCGCCGCCGTCTAGGTGCCGACGCGGATCAACCAACCCGCATCAAGTACCGCAAGTTCGCTCGCGGCTAAAAATTGTAAAGACAATCATGGAATTGGCCGGGGCATAGCTCCGGCCTTTTTATTAGTGATGCTGGCCTACCTATCAACTTAGTCCAGAATAGAGGTCGGTTTATATTTGCATCGTAGCTGCAATTTCTTTGTCGCCCTCGGCAATCTTACTCGTCATAGTCCTCATCATCAAAATCGAAGGGATCTTCCGCGTCTGGATCAATTGGCGCGGGGGCGCCGTCCCGCAGAGCTGCCCGCCTAGCTTGAATCCATCCGGTACGGGTCATGATGTAAGGATCGCTCTCAGTATAGAGACTATCAATCAGGTCACCATTTCTAGCTCTAGCATCGACAATACCTATACCTAGCCGGGTCCAAACCACCCATGATAGGTTGTTATCCTCTAGAATAAGATTGACCGGCTCGGCGAAGAATTCAACAGCAGCGCCCACTGTGTCGCGGGGCGTTGAAGGGCCCAAGAACGGCAGCATGATGAAATTACCATCTCCGACGCCCCATTCCGCGAGAGTTTGGCCGAAATCCTCGTCATGTGTCTTAATGCCCATTTTATCTGAAACCTTGAAAATCCCTCCGATCCCAACGGTGGAATTTACGACAAAGCCTTTAAATGTCTGGCCAGCTCGCTTTGGTTTTCCTTGCAATAAGTCATTAGCAAAAATGAAGGGCGCCTTGAGATTTGCCAGAATATTCGTGACACCTTTTCGGATAGGCTTTGGAATAATCGTTTGATATACTTTTGATATTGGGCGCAAAACGGCTTTGTCTACCGCCGTGTTAAACTTGAAAATACGCCGATTAGTCTTTTCATACGGGTCGGCAATAAGCTGTGCGCTTTCAGACATATTGCTATTGGCCGTACTGCATGCGCTTACCAAAAAGGCGGTCATTACCAGCAAAAGCAGTGTCTTGAATTCAGGGCGCTTGCGCACCGTAGTTGCCGTCATGCTGTTTCCTATCTTGGTACTATTTCTTTGAGTCTTCATACTCGACATCATAGCTGCACAGCAAGAAGTTTAGGCGGCTAAATTTAAAGTCGTGGATAAACTTCTTGTGATAAGAAATAGTTTCTTTACAAATATAAACATATCTTTATATGTAAAGATCTATGTAGGGAGCGTTTTACGGATGGAAAATTTACTGTCAGCGTTAAGGGCGGCCGGGGAATCTACTCGGCTACGGATCATCGGGTTGCTCGGGCACGGCGAGCTAACAGTCTCTGAGCTGGTTGAAATATTGCGACAAAGCCAGCCGCGAGTGTCAAGGCATTTGAAGTTGCTATGCGAAGCTGGTTTGATCGACCGGTTACGTGAGGGAACTTGGGTTTTTTACCGATTAACGGAGGAGCCAAAGTTCAAGGCCTTAATTGACGTGTTGGTTAATAACCTGAGCGTCGAGGGCCCGGAAGTTGGAAGGGATCTTCAAAGACTAGCTCAAATCCGAGACCAACATACTGATCGGGCTAATGAATATTTCAGCAAGAACGCGGCTCAGTGGGATCAAATGCGCTCGCTTTATGTTGCGGAGGAAAAGGTCGAACAAGAGCTGCTGAAAATGGCAGACGGGCATGATGTTGACGCATTTCTGGATATAGGCACTGGAACGGGCCGCATGCTTGAGATGTTCGCCGATCGCGCAAAATCGTTGATTGGTATAGATTTATCTCGCGACATGCTCACTGTTGCAAGGTCGAACCTTGAGGGTAAAAAGCTATCTAATTGCCAAGCCCGACACGGAAGTATGTATGATTTACCCGTTGAAAATGACTCAAAGGATTTGATTGTTTTTCATCAGGTTCTTCACTTCGCCGATGAGCCGGGACTAGCAATACGCGAGGCAGCGCGGGTCTTGAAGCCAAACGGCATGATTTTGGTTGCTGACTTTGCGCCGCATGACGAAGAGTTTCTACGCTCTGATCATGCCCACCGGCGTCTTGGTTTTGCAACAAGCGAAGTTGAAGGCTGGGCGCGGTCAGCGGGACTAGCCTTATCGGCCAGTAAAAGTTTAAAAGGTAAGCCTCTCACTGTAATTGTTTGGCAACTGACAAAGTCATGAGAATAAGGGACAGTAAATAATGACGAACCCAAACCCATTTTCAAATCCTCTCTTTGGGAAGCAAGATAGCGCTGGTGACCCGGTGAACATCTCGTTTGAGTTTTTTCCGCCAGCCAGCGAAAAAATGGAGGAGTCCCTGTGGCAAGCGATCCAAAAACTAGAAGCGCTGTCGCCCAGTTTTGTGTCGGTAACGTATGGGGCTGGTGGTTCAACACGGGAACGCACGCATCGGACGGTAAAGCGTATCCTGGACGAGACATCTCTAAAGCCCGCCGCGCACCTTACATGTGTTGGTGCATCCAAAGATGAGGTCAATCAAGTCATTCAGGATTACTGGGATGCGGGTGTCCGTCATATTGTTGCCCTTCGAGGGGATGCACCTGAAGGCGCTAACGGTTATCAAGGACATCCCAAGGGCTATAAAAACGCTGAAGAACTGGTTAAGGGCATCAAGGACATTGGTGATTTTGATATCTCGGTTGGTGCGTATCCGGAAATTCATCCAGATAGCCCCAACTTGGTTGCAGACCTTGATAACTTGAAGCGCAAAATTGATGCAGGCGCGACCCGAGCGATCACTCAGTTCTTTTTCGAGCCTGAGAGCTACTTTCGATTTCTAGATCACTGTCAAAGCTATGGGATCACTGTCCCAATTGTTCCGGGTATCTTGCCCGTGACCAATTTCAAAACGCTGACTAAATTTGCCGGCATGTGCGGCGCCAGTGTCCCGGCTTGGATGTCTGATCTTTTTAACGGCCTTGACGAGCGTCCCAAAACCCGTGAACTGGTTGCGGCAACTGTAGCTGGCGAGCTTTGCAGGAAGCTGCAAGCGGGCGGCGTGAGCGATTTTCATTTCTATACCCTCAATCGCGCGGAATTAACCTTCGCGATTTGTCATTTGCTGGGCCACCGTGCCCCGACGTTGAAAGATTAAATAATGAGCTCCATTCTTGAAAAGCTAGAAGCGACCCTTAAGCAGCGCATCATAGTCATTGACGGCGCGATGGGCACGATGATTCAGCGCTATAAACTGCAGGAATCGGATTACCGAGGTGAGCGTTTCAAAGATTGGCGTCAAGACGTTAAGGGGAATAACGACTTATTATCAATCACGCAGCCTCAAATTATCCGTGAAATTCATAAGGCTTTTCTGGACGCGGGCGCCGACATTATCGAAACCGACAGCTTTAACAGTACAAGCATTTCAATGGCTGATTATGGGATGGAGGCGCTTGCCAAAGAGCTGAACATCGCCGCCGCAAGAACGGCCCGCCAAGCCATTGATGAATGGGAAGTAGATCATCCGGGCGGTGAACAGAAATATGTCGCGGGCTCTATGGGGCCGTTGAACAAAACACTGACCGTTAGCCCTGATGTCAACAACCCGGGCTTCCGCGAAGTCACTTGGGACGAGGTTGTAGACGCCTATAAAGAACAGGTGGAAGGCCTGATGGAAGGCGGCGTCGATATCATTCTAATCGAGACTGTATTCGATACGATGAACGCCAAGGCGGCCATTACGGCAACGCTGGATGTCTTTGACGAGCAGGGCAGGGAACTCCCTATTATGCTGTCCTGTACTGTCACCGACATGTCGGGGCGTAATTTATCTGGTCAGACTATTGAGGCCTTTTGGAATTCTGTAAAGCATGCGAAGCCTTTATGCGTTGGCTTAAATTGCGCGTTTGGGGCGGATTTACTGCGTGCCTATGCTGTCGATCTGTCGCGGATTGCTGATACGTATGTCTGTGTCTACCCCAATGCAGGCCTGCCGAATGAGATGGGAGAATATGATGAAACCCCTGATACGATGGCGGGACATCTGCTGGGCTGGGCGAACGAGGGCATCATTAACATTACTGGCGGCTGCTGCGGCTCTACACCTGATCATATTCGTGCCATCGCCGACGCAGTGAAGTCAAAGCCGCCGCGCGAGATCCCTGAGATTGAGCGGGTGATGCGCCTATCGGGTCTTGATCCTGTAACTATTGGCCAAACCATGCCAGGCGATGCTGTGAATCAACGTGCGAGTTTTATCAACGTTGGTGAGCGAACTAATGTTGCAGGCTCGGCTAAGTTCAAGAAACTGATTTATGAGGGCGAGTTTGATGCAGCGCTGGCCGTGGCGCGCGAGCAGGTCCTAAACGGTGCACAGATCATCGATATCAATATGGATGATGCGATGCTGGACGCTGAGGAGGCGATGGATACCTTCTTGAAGCTGATCGCCGCTGAGCCGGATATCGCCCGAGTGCCCATCATGATTGATAGCTCGAAATGGTCGGTCATCGAGGCCGGTCTGCGCTGCGTTCAGGGTAAAGCCGTCGTCAATTCTATCAGTTTGAAAGAGGGCGAGGCGCCCTTCATCCAGCAGGCTCGGCGCATTATGCGCTTTGGAGCTGCGGTTGTTGTGATGGCCTTTGATGAAGATGGACAGGCCGCTACCGCTGACCGCAAATTCGATATTTGTAAGCGGTCCTACGATATTTTGGTGGATCAGGTAGGCTTTCCACCAGAAGACATTATCTTTGATCCCAATATCTTCGCGGTTGCAACGGGCATCGAGGAACATGATCCCTACGGCGTGAATTTTATCGAGGCCACGCGGATGATCCGCGAAAAATTGCCATATGCCAAAGTGTCAGGCGGCGTGTCGAACGTCAGCTTTTCTTTTCGCGGTAATAACCCGCTGCGTGAAGCGATGCATTCGGTATTTCTATATCACGCGATCCGCGCTGGCATGGACATGGGTATTGTCAACGCCGGGCAGCTAACGGTCTATGCTGATATCCCCGATGATCTGCGGGAGCGGGTTGAGGATGTTATTCTTAATCGCAGACCCGACGCTACTGATCGCCTGCTGGACGTTGCTGATGAATACAAAGGCGTCGCGCGGGAGCGAAAAGAGGACTTGTCATGGCGCGAGGCCCCGGTTGCTAAACGTCTGGAGCATGCGCTGGTTAACGGCATTAATGACTATATCGTTGAAGACAGCGAAGAGGCCCGGCTGCAGTTTGATCACCCCATTCAGGTCATTGAAGGCCCGCTGATGGACGGCATGAATGTGGTTGGTGACCTGTTTGGATCCGGCCAGATGTTCCTGCCGCAGGTAGTGAAATCCGCCCGGGTGATGAAGCAATCGGTCGCCCACTTAGAGCCCTTTATCGACGCGGAAAAAGTCGGATCAGAAGCCAAAGGTAAAATCATCATGGCGACGGTTAAGGGCGATGTGCATGATATCGGTAAAAACATCGTTGGCGTGGTTTTACAGTGCAACAATTTCGATGTCGTTGATCTGGGCGTTATGGTGCCTTGGTCGGAAATTCTGCGGGTCGCAGCAGCAGAAAAAGCCGACATCATTGGCCTTTCTGGTCTGATCACGCCGTCGCTTGAGGAGATGGTCACAGTGGCCGAGGAGATGGAGCGCTTAGGCATGAAACAGCCGCTATTAATTGGCGGCGCCACCACGTCAAAGGTCCATACTAGTGTCAAAATAGCGCCTTCATATAGTGGCCCGGTGATCCATGTGCTAGATGCATCGCGGGCGGTGGGTGTTGCCAGCAATATCCTTTCAGATGACCGCGCTGAGGATTACTTAGCCGGCATAAAAGCCGAGTATGCTGATATCCGTGAGAAGCGCTTAGCCAAGCCAAAGTCTGACCGACTTATCCCGTTGGCTGATGCTCGGGCTAATCATGGCAAACCTGATTTTGATGCTTATATCCCGCCGACACCCAGCTTTACAGGCACCAAGGTGTTTGATGATTATCCGCTGGAAGACCTTGTGGAGCGGATTGATTGGACTCCGTTTTTCCGGACGTGGGAGCTGGCGGGCAATTACCCTGCGATCCTTGATGATGATGTGGTCGGTGAAAGTGCGACCGGCTTGTTTAAAGATGCAAAAGAGATGCTGGATATGATCGTTCGCGAAAAATGGCTGCGGGCGAAGGGTGTGATTGGTTTCTGGCCAGCGCGATCAGAGGGCGATGATGTCATTCTGGATACCTCTAGCGTAGCAGGGGAGAGCAACGAGGAACGCTTTTGCTTCCTTCGCCAGCAAGTATCAAAGCGGGCAGGGCGCGCCAATGACTGTTTAAGCGACTATATCGCCCCAAGCAGTGACTATATTGGCGGCTTTGCGGTCACGACTGGCATTGGGATAGAGACCAAGCTGGCTGAATATGCCGCTACCCATGATGATTACAGCTCAATCATGTTAAAGGCGCTTGCTGATCGCCTTGCTGAGGCTTTTGCTGAGCGCCTGCATGAGCGGGTGCGTAAAGAATATTGGGGCTATGCGCTGGATGAAGCCTTAGATAACGAGGCGCTCATTAGAGAAAAATACAGCGGCATCCGTCCCGCACCGGGCTATCCAGCCTGTCCGAACCACTCCGATAAGGTCAAATTGTTCGAGCTGCTTGATGCCACGAGCGCCACCGAAATTGAGCTCACAGAAAGCTTTGCCATGACCCCCACCGCTGCGGTTAGCGGCTTTTACTTCAGCCATCCGGACGCGGGCTATTTCGGCGTCGGTAAAATCGGGGCTGACCAATTGGCCGACTTCGCTGAACGACGCGGCGTCAGCCTTGATCAAGCCAGACGGTGGTTAAGGCCGAACTTAGCGGATTAGATGGAGATCATTGGATTCGGGATCAGGCCAGGCTTATTGTGCAGCACGATCGCCTTCATATGTCGCGCTCTGGCAATCCAGCGCTCCCTTGACGCGCCCTGCATAGCCGGGTCTGGCTTGTAGCCGGGTCATAGCCGGGTCAGGCTTGCGTGTAGCCGGATCAGTAGCCGGGTCATAGCCGGGTCATAGCCGGGTCAGGCTTGCGTTACTTGCTTTGTTTGATAACGGCACGTTGAAATTTTGCAATTGTCTTTCCAAGCTTTTCATCGCCGAGCGCAGCAGTCTCCATGGCATTGACCCCGCGCGACAAAGTAGAAAGGTCCCGGCCAAACCGGCCAGCGATATTGGTCATGGTCAGGCCAGCTTTATCGCGCAGCACGATCGCCGTCATATAGCGCGCTCTGGCAATCCAGCGCTCCCTTGACGCGCCCTGCATTTGCTCCAGCGACACGCCAGACACGTCTGCGCACGCCTTGATCAGCGCTTCGGGCGTAGCAATCGCAGCCCTCGCCTTGGCTGGCTTACGCTTAGCGCGCATCTTTTTCACAAAGGGCTCGCTCCCCACAATAGCATCAGAAACCACATCCCCAGACTGCATATCTTTGGGTGGCCAATCGACGTTCGCATCGCCTTTCATCAGCTTGGCATATCCATTGATCGCCGATGTGGGCGTTTGCCCCAGCATGCCCTGTAGATGATCCAAAAAGGTGATGCCGTCGCGGGTGCCCGTGCGGTAAGCCTTATCACTGCTCCAGCGCCAATCTGCCGCTTGACGACACAGCCCTGCCGCCACCGGATTTTGATGCATATAGCGCAGCAGCGTGATCAAATAGCTATCATCCTCCACTAGCAAGGCCTTATAGCGCCCTTGGAAGACATGGCCGATCCGCTTGGCAGATGTGTTGAAATGGCGAGTGTAGCGAAACGATAAATTCTGCATGATTTTTGAGAGGGGCTGATCCCCCACCTCAATCAACAGATGGACATGGTTGACCATAAAGCACCAAGCATGCACGCGGTGGCCAAAGCGCTCCAGCCCATCGAGCATCAGCTTTTGAAAGGCCAACGCATCGGCCTCACCGCGAAAAATATCCATGCCGCCGTTGCCGCGCAGCATCACGTGGTAAAAAGCGCCCTTAAAATGTATCCGTGGCTTCCTTGGCATAGTGTGGAGCTTACCCCATTAATGCAAGATACGCAAGCCTGACCCGGTTTTTGACCCGGTTTTGACCCGGTTACTTTGGATGAATAAAGTACATCTTCTTCAATACGCTCACATTCTTTTTCTATTTGTGTCATCTAACCGTCCTACAGTTTATCAAAGACGGAGCCCATACGAGGGCTCAGAAGGCGCTCATAAAGTCTCAATAAATAATGATCAGTCATACCTGCAATATGATCGCAAATGACCCGAAGCCCATCGCCGTCTTTGCCGCCAGCAGCCTCATAAGCCTTAAATGTTTTTGGTTCAAGAAAACGTTTAGGCTCATGGGCAAAAATGTCGAAGACAGCGACAACCATCTGCTGGCCTTTGAATTCAAGATGTTGAACGTTTGGGCTCTGAATTACTGTGTCAGATACGAAAGTTCCTAACTTAGCCGCAAAAGCCTTAATTGGGTCTGGTAGGACTGCATTGTAGCGTAATAGTGGCTCCGAAAATGCGGGAGCTTTGTCTTTGACTTGTATGTTGGAAATTAAGAAGAAAACCATGCGTCCTATTTGGCGTTTACGTTTATTGCCGCCATCATGAAAGAGTCTTTTTACCAGCGTATCATAGCCTGAGTTTGGCCCGAATTCAGGATATTTGTCTATCAAATAATCCAAATATACTTTGCAGTCTTCAGCCGACACATGCTCTCTAAAGTCTTGGTCCGTTATCAGTCCCATCGAGATGGCATCTTCTAAATCATGAACCCCATTAGAGATATCATCAGCTATATCCATAATGGAACAATCTAGCGACTTGTGTTGAGTTTCGGCGTGCTTGTTGTCTTCGCGTTTGATACTTGTGAATGCTTGACGATCAGTATCAGATACTTCCTCCAAAATCCAGTCCACTACTTCCCTTTCCGTATCAAGAAAGCACTTAGGGGGCTTACAAGTATCACGGTCCAGAAGACTTATGGTGTTGACAGTTTTACTTTTGCATGGCTTTGTAGATGTCGATGCCACATCTGAATAGGCTCGCGGATATTTAAGGCACCCAAGCAGCGTTCTACGGGTTAAGTTTGATCCCGAGCGTTCAGAAAATTTTTCAAGACGGCTTAGTATACGTAACGTTTGTCCATTACCTTCGAAACCACCATTGTCACGCATACAATAATTAAGCGCGACTTCACCACCATGCCCGAATGGTGGATGCCCTAAATCATGAATTAGTCCTACAGTCTGGATTAAGCTTTGAGTGGGCAAATCTGGATAAACTTCTTCAAATTTTTCTAACTGTTGGACAAGCCCATAGCTTACCTGTGCTACCTCCATCGAATGGGTCAGGCGATTGCGATAAAAATCACTATCCCCGAGGTTCAGGATTTGAGTTTTGCCTTGTAACCTTCTGAATGATGCTGAGTGGATAACCCGTCCATTATCAATTTCATAAGCAGACCGAGGGTCGCTATTGCTGGCTTTCCATTTTTCTCGTCGTGCATCCCAGTTACTCATGATAACTCCCTCAGTTTTATGACTATTGTGTGCATCATAGGGATGCCGAAACATCTCCTTATCATATCCTCGTATAGTTCGGGTCACCTGCTTTGTTAGCCTAAATCATTAGTATTTAAATCTATAGTGGTATATTATTTCAGAGTAAAGCCCATTATCACCAAAGGCCTGTGTGACTTGGGCGACACGGATGATAAATCACAAATGACAATATCGCTCGGTTCTTGGAGCATAAGCAGGCCAAATCTTAATCCGAATTGCTTTATTTACATTAATGGTCCTAGGCCTTATTGGGTCAGCCGCCAAAGCTAGATATCAGATCATTCGGGAGATAGTATAGCTACTACCTTGGCGAAATTGCGAGAAACACCTTGCATTTTGGATGATATATGAATATGAATTCGGGTTCATGTTGGGAGAAGGCAGGGCTGTACGCAAAGCAATGCAGCCTAAAGAAACTCGGCATATGAGAAACTCGGCGCATTGTGAAAACTAGGATAGGCCCTTGAATATCGAAAATCCGCATCAGCGCGCAGCGCCCAGCCAGCAGCGCAGCCAAGACAAGCTTGATCGTTTGATGGATGCCGCCACAAAGCTGATGAATCAGCGCGACCTTGAAGATGTCCGCATCGCTGATATCGCTGAGGCGGCTGGCGTTTCCACAGGCACGGTTTATCAGCGGTTCAGCGGCCGTGAGGATATGTTAGGCGCGGTGATCACGGCCTTCACACTGGACATGGAGGCGCGGGTGAGGGCGGCTATTGACGCCGCTGAACCACAGGGTCCGATGGCAGTCGCGGAGGCTTTATCCCATGCCTTGGTGGCTGATTACCGGGCTAATCGGGGATTGATGAAAGCCGCCACGCGCTTTTGGAGCGGGGGTGCCACCAGTGGCCCCGTTGGGTCGCCGATTCAGATGATGGCGGTGCAAATTGGTAAGCACCTGCTTGGCAGCTTACAGGTCCATATGGCCGCTTTTGACGTCCCTAATCCAGAGCGGACGATCTCGCAGGGGCTGCAATTTATGTTTGGTATTTTGATGTTTGAGGCCTCCACCGACGCCGGGCCGCTGCGCCTAGACGGTCCTTGGATTGAAGAAGAACTGGTGCAGATGTTCTGCCGCTATACGGGTCTAAGTTTAGTTAACCCGCTGTAAAGATTAATATTTGCAATGTGTAACTTGGGCCGAAGCGCCCTTATGAGAGAGATAAGATATGACTGATTTTAGAGCCCCTTTGAATGATTACAGCTTCCTGATGCGCGATGTTTTTGATTTGCCCGCGCTTTGGTCCTCGATGGAGGCCTTTAAGGAAGTCGACGCCCCGCTGGCGGACGCTGTGCTTGAGGAAGCCTCAAAGATGGTCGGCGGGACAATCGCGCCGCTGCGCCGGATTGGGGATCAAAATCCAGCCAAGCATTCGGGCAGTGATGTGACCCTTCCGGCCGAATATGTCAGCGCCTATCAGCAGTTCATCGAGGCCGGTTGGATGGGCTTGACCAGTGATCCAGCTTACGGCGGGCAGGGCATGCCGCGCACGCTGTCGATCATGTTTGAAGAAATGATCTGGAGCGCGGACCCGGCCTTTATGCTGATCCCAACGCTGAATATCGGCGCGATTAAAATGTTCACCCAGCACGGCAGCGACACCCTGAAGGATATCTATCTGGAAAAGATGATCTCGGGCGAGTGGGTCGGCACCATGTGCTTAACGGAATCGCACGCGGGCTCTGATCTGGGGATTATGACCACCAAGGCCGTCGAGAACGGCGATGGCAGCTATGCGGTCAGCGGCACCAAGATTTTCATTACCGGCGGCGAGCATAATCTAACCGATAATATCGTTCACTTTGTGTTGGCAAAACTGCCGGGCGCAGCGGAAGGCACCAAGGGGATTTCCTTGTTCCTTGTCCCCAAGTTTTTGCCGGACGGCGACGGTAAGGTCGGTGAGCGTAACAAGCTAAACTGTGGCTCGATTGAGCATAAGATGGGCATTAATGCTAGCTCGACCTGCGTGATGAATTTCGACGGCGCCAAAGGCTGGATGATCGGCGAGCCGGGCAAGGGCCTGAAATGCATGTTCGCGATGATGAATGATGAGCGCCTTGCGATGGGCTTGCAGGGCCTTGGCGCGATGGCGGCGGGGCTTCGCTCGGCGGCTGATTATGCCAATGACCGGGTACAAGGGCGCGCGCCGACTGGGGCGAAAAACCCTGAAGGCCGGGCTGATCCGATCATCGTCCATCCCGAAGTGCGGCGCATGCTGATGGACCTTAAAATGAACAGCGAGGCCAGTCGGGCGCTGGCGATCTATGCGTCTATATGGCTGGATAAAGCCAAGTTCGGCGACGACGCCGACACCCGCAAGCACGCGCAGGGTCTGGCTGATTTACTGACGCCGCTATGTAAGGCTTATATGTCCGATATTGGATTTGAAGGCACGGTGACAGCGCAGCAGGTCTTTGGCGGCCACGGCTATGTTCAAGAATGGGGCATGGAACAATGGGTGCGTGATACCCGGATTGCTCAGATATATGAGGGCGCGAACGGTATTATCTCGATGGACCTATTAGGCCGGAAAACGGTTGGCTCGGGCGGTGCGCTGGTCAAAGACTTGGCGGCTGATATCCAAAGCTCGATCGACGAGGCTGCTGATAGTGAATTGGCGGCTATGGTTCAGACGGCAGTGGATATCGTGCTGGAGACGACGGACTGGGCGGTGGAAAACGCTGCCAGCGATCCAGACTTGATCAGTGCGGCAGCGGTGCGCTATCAGCGGATGCTGGGCGATCTATGCTTTGGCTTCATGTGGCTTAAAATGGCGACTGCGGCGTCAAAGGGCACCGAGCAGGGTGAGATGTTTGATAAAACTAAGCAAATCTGCGCCCATACCTATATGAATCGCACGGTGGCGGGTCTTTGTGAGCATGCTCGGGTGATCAGACTATCAGCCAAGGGTCTGATGGATGTTGACGCGGAAATGTTTGGATAAAGAGGCAAAGATTGGTCGAGCTGGGTGAGAAATATCTGGCTCGATCAAATGCCTTGTTGACGCGGCTCGCCCCGCAGGCATGATAGGCGAATGATTCAGAATCTTACAAGCTATGAAATGATATCGCTGGGCGGCCTTGCTGTCATCGCGGTTTTGCTAATGATCATCATCCTGCGCGGCAGAGGTGGCGGCGCCGATACTGCTATGGATGACGTGTCGGAATCGTTGCAGCATATGGGCCAGCGCTTTGACCTGATCAAAGAACGCCAAGATGACTTGCAGCGCTTGTTGCAGGATGAGCTTGCCCGCAGTCGTGCAGAAATGGACGCTAAACAAGCCCAAGCCCGTAAGGAGATTGGTGAAAGTCTTGCTGACCTGAACGAGGCGCAGGAAGCGCGGTTAAACCGAGTCAGCGAAACGATCCGCGTGATGGGTGCCGAAAATGCTGAGATGCAAACCAAATTCCGCGATACCTTTGATAAGCGGATGGAAAGCCTAAGCACTGAAAACTCGAAGAAGCTGGACGAGATGCGGCAGACGGTCGATGAAAAGCTACAGTCCAGCCTAGAGAAACGGTTCCGCGAGAATTTCAAGACCGTTTCCGAGCGCTTGGAGGCTGTGCATAAAGGCCTGGGCGATATGCAAAGCCTTGCGACAGGAGTAGGGGACCTGAAACGGGTTCTGACCAACGTAAAAACGCGCGGCGGGTACGGCGAAGTGCAGCTAAAAGCGATCATCGAAGATTTCCTGACGCCCGAGCAATATATCGAGAATTATGATTGCGGCCATGAAAGTGGTGGCAAGCGCGTTGAATTTGGTATTCGTATGCCAGGCCATGAGCGCGGGTTATATCTGCCGGTGGATAGTAAATTTCCAATGGAATCCTATGAGCGTCTACAGCAGGCTTTTGACGACGACAACCGCGATGTGATCAAGCGCGAGAAAGCGTCACTGGAGAGCTCAATCAAGAAATTCGCCAAGGATATTCGCGAAAAATATATCAACCCACCCCACACGGCGGATGTTGCCATCCTGTTTGTCCCGACCGAGGGACTATACGCTGAGATAGCCCGCACCGCTGGTCTGATCGACTTTATCCAGCAGAATTATAAGGTCATCCTAGCGGGGCCGACCAACTTTAGGTCGATCTTGATCACTTTTAAAATGGGCTTCCAAAAGATGGCCATTGAAGAAAGCGCCCACGATATTTCGGACGTGTTATCTGCGGTGAAGACTGAGTTTGAGACCTATCAATCTGCGCTAGACTCAATTGCCAAAAACTTAAACTCGGGACTGGGCCACGTTAACAAGCTTTCGACCCGCCGCAACGTTATGTTACGGGCGCTCAAGGATGTTGAAGGCATGTCAGATGACGAGGCAACAAAGCTCCTTGGGTTTGATCCCGACTAGCATATTTTTTGCTAGGTCAGCCGCACAGGGTAGCAATCAAGGGCTCCTCATCGCTATCTCCCTCGGACACGGACGGGCAGGCGCCGCAGCGTGCCTAATGCATACCCGCGTAGGCTGGGCGCACGAAAAAGGCCGGGGGTTCCGGCCTTTTGACAGTATTTGAATGTTGGCTCTTATTAGCCTTCGGTGGCTTCTGCCCGGCGCCTCAGCGGCTGCCATTCGGCATATGTGGCACTGCGCCATAGCCATTCTAGCGGACCATATCGGAAAGGCTTTAGCCACAGGTGACTGAATACCATATTGAACAGCCAAATCATGCCGACCACGTAATAAAGCTCGTGCCAAGCTAGCTTGCCAAAATTCCCCATGAAGGTGAAATAAACCAGTCCGATCACCGCGTGTGAGATATAATTGGTGAAGGCCATCTTGCCGACGCTGGCGAGCACATTCATCAGGCCTGTAAACAGCCCCATCTTGATCAAGGTCAGGATCAAGCCCAAGTGCCCCATGGCAATCAGGGCGCGGCTGGGGTTGAAAATGCCCCATAGGTTAAGGATCGCAAAGGCATCAAAATTGCTATTTATAGCATCAAGCACAAATGGGATACGAATTGCAAAGCCCACGGCATACCCAATCATGAGCATGGAGACATAAAAACGCGTTGATTTTTGCAGGCTTAGGACTCCCCATTTATAGAGTGCCATCCCAAGCAGCATGGCCCAAAAGCCATCTATAATACCAAATCCAAGTGGTCCATGTAGAACATACTGTTCCGATAGTTTTGCATTATGGCTGAACAGCTTTCCGCCGCCCGTTTCGTTCGCTGCCAGTTCCTTGACGCGTTTTTCCGATTCCGGCGAATGACCTTCTTTGAAGCTCTCATACCGATCAGAGAGGGCGGTTTGTTCCTCAGTGAGCTCCTCACCGGCCGCTTTCAACTCAACAACTTCTTGCATCGAATCACTTTGTAAATGCATGAATATAGGGCCGATCGACATCGCGGCCGACATTAATCCAAACAGTACGAGTGCGGTAATGGCTAGGCGCTTTGGGCGCACATTTCGGAATAGGAATAACAGTAGGCCGGAAAATCCATACATAAACAGGATGTCGCCCCACCACATCAATAGATAGGCATCAATCAGGCCAAAAACCATCAGCCAGAACATCCGGCGATAATGAATATCAGCAACCCGGGAACCCGCTCCGGCCTCTTCCATCCGGGAGGTCATCAAGATGATGCCGGCGCCGAACAGACATGCAAAAACGGGCCGCATCGTGCCGTCGGAAAAGACTTTGTTAATGCCCCAGAATATCTTATCCAGCTCGCCCCAACCGTCATAGGTGCCTGGACTGAAATAGGGCTCCAGCCCGTGCCCAAACGCCGTTATGTTCATCAGCAAGATACCAAGGAGTGCAAAGCCACGCATAGCATCCAGTGAAATAAGCCGGTCACCTGGTTTCGCCGGAGTGAATGTGGGTCGCTCCGGGGCGCTGGCAACTGTTTCAGTCATGATCTCTTCCTTTTTATATAGATTAGGAAAAGCCTACGCCTCGCAGTCATAAAGTCAACCAAACGTTAGTTAGGTGCAGACAATCTGATACGCCTAGTTCTCTCGAAAAATCATTTTTCTAACTTTATTCATTTTTTACTATTTTTTAAATCCAAATTCTCGCCAGCGCGTAAACAGGACATACGAGAAAGCAAAACGCATATAAATAAACAAAAGACGATATGACGATCTGGCCAATCCCTATGCCCATCATTCCTCGGCGGCCAGATTTTCTCAAGCGGGATCAGTTACCTCCTCCCAGCTGATCCCGCTGCCCTCAACTAGACCTTTATTCATTAGTCAGCTCTCCCTTCAAAAAACACACAAAATCATCAAAAAGCGCTCTTTGGCACTTGTAATAACAGTGTTGATAATTATCTATAGTGGGAAAGCAGAGGCGGGATTAACCCGCCCGGCAAAACAGACAGCAAATGCGTTAACCGAGAGGCCTTTCAATGGTTTATCACGGCTGGCGAGACATGAGGAGACCGAGATGTTTATGACTCTTAAAACGAATTCAAATGATAGTGTGGTAGTGCCTTTTGCGCAGACTAGCCGAGCTCGCAGACGCAATCGGCGTAGCCGGGGCTAAGTCCACACCGAACGATTTTCGGTTGTTGCTATTGAAAACTCCCCCCTTTCTTTGGCAGGAAATCCGCCGAAATAGCCGGACCAGAGGGCTCTCCTTCCCCCTTCATCCCCCCTGATTCCTTTGGTTCGGCACCCCTTTCCATACATGATAGTTTTCTGATAGAAGATAGTCAGCGTATATAAGGGGCACCTTTTGAACACCGATCTTTTTACATCTGCGAATATGACGCTTAATGCTGGGCCGGACTGGTCCGCTGAAACGCGGCATATCGAG
>Ga0316189_10000597_pt1 | contig 36221 bp, 37 predicted proteins | sample LowCovwburrow_MG_FD_204930 | JGI IMG/M metagenome (GOLD analysis project Ga0316189, IMG submission 204930) | Coastal sediment microbial communities from Maine, United States - Lowes Cove worm burrow | ecosystem: Environmental > Aquatic > Marine > Coastal > Sediment | place: USA: Maine...
GAGAAAGAAGCTTGGTTCCTGAGTCCTTTCAGGTCAGAAACCCAAGCCTCTTTCAAGGTATCCAAAAAACTGAACAGGTGGTACGACTATGGAGCAGGAATTGGAGGCAATGTCATCGACCTTGTTTGCCCGATCACGAAATCCATGGTACAGGAAGCATTACGGATACTGAACGAGGGCCAGTCCTTTTTTTCTTTTCACCAGCAACCCTTTTCAAACTCCCAAACCAAAGAAGAGATCCAAATCATCAAAGTAGAGGAACTATCACACGTCGCCTTGAAGGATTATTTGGAATCAAGAAAGATTTCCTTAAGGACGGCCTTGAAGCTGTGCAAGGAAGTCCATTATAGATTCATGGACAGGAACTATTTCGCCATCGGACTCAAAAATGATTCCCGGGGTTGGGAACTTCGCAACAAATATTATAAAAACTCATCTTCTCCAAAAGATGCAACCCACGTCAAAAACGGAAATACCAAACTCTTGGTCACGGAAGGGATGTTCGATATGCTTTCCCTTTTGGATGATAACAAGGAACTGGAAAGAGGATACGATTTTTTGATTTTGAACTCAACGGCATTCATGGAAAAGGCAAAGGAAATCAGTAACGGTTATGATACCATTGAACTCTATCTGGATAATGATGTTACAGGGAACAAAATGACCGAAATCCTCATGGAACAATCAAAAGACTATATCGATAGATCAATCCAATATAAAGGGTACAAGGATATAAACGAACAGAAAATGGGCAGTACCGATTAATCCGTTTGAGTAAGCAATTCAAGATGTGTTTTTGTAGCCACAAAAACGATCTTGCTTTGCTCCCGATGGGTCGCAAAGTAAAAAAAATGAAAAGCAAAGTGGTCAGATTCAGATGCTCGACCTACGAGCGGAACCTGTTGAGGGTAAAGGCAAGAAAGTCCGGACTCTCGATAAGCGAGTATTGCCGTAGGGCAGCCTTCGATGACCGGATCATTGAACGCCTTACCGAAGACCAGATAGAAATGTACAAGATGCTCATCGATTACCAGAACAACTTTGTACGGATCGGCAATATGTTCAAAAAGCGTAATCCAAAACTAGCGGAGGAGGTAACCCGATTGGCAAGGGAGATCAAGGACCATCTTTACAATTTCAAGAAATGATAGGCAAGGGAAGATCCATAGCATATACACAAGCTTCCATCGCTTACGGATGGAACAAGGACAAGGATACCGAAATCGTACTGAAAGAATATCTAATGGGGGAGACCCCCAGGGAGATAGCGTCAGAGTTCGAGATCATCCAAGCGCAGAACAGTAGGTGCAGGAACAACACCTTGAGCTTTGTACTGAGCCCGACCATAGAAGATGGTAACGACCTGTCCCAAGATGAACTAAGGGAAATGACCCAACGGTTCATCAATGAAATGGAACTTCAAAATAGACAGGCCATAGCCTTTGTACATCGGGACAAGGAACATACCCATGTACATGCCTATGTAAACCGTATCGATTTTAACGGAGTGGCCTACAACGACAGTTTTATCGGAAAACGAAGCCAGCATGCAGCGGAGCGGGTAGCACACGAAATGGGACTGACCACGGTACGGGAAGTACAAGAGCAAAAGCTATTGGAGATACAAAGCATCCGTCAAAAGATAAGGGACATCCATAAGGAAGTAATGAAGGAATACGAACCCAAAGACTTTGACCAATATATCAAACGAATGAAGCAAAGGGAGGTAGACGTAATCCCAAGTATCAACAGATCAAAAAAACTGCAGGGCTTCCGATTTGAATATAAGGGACATAACCTCAAAGGAAGTGAAGTACACCGCTCCATGTCAGGAGGAAAACTGGTCATTGAAATATCGAAAAATACGAGCAGGGAAATATTCCTGAAACAGGGAAAAGCAATAGAGTTATTGGGGAAGGCCACAGAACTGAGTGCCAATATGGCCTTGGGTATCACCAAACATGTCATCAAAAGGGCGATACAAAAAGGATTGGATATAGGAATGGGAATTTAAAAACAACGAATCATGGCAAAACTGGATGAGATTACGGAACTGTTGACCGAAGAACTGGAAGGATTCAATCGGTCAATCACGAAATTGGAAAGAATATCCTCGAAGATGGGAAATATAAAGATCCAGGCCGATTCGAGGATCATAGAGGGTAAGCTGGACAACTATATGTACAGGGAAGAGTTTTTGATAAAATTCTACAAAAAACAGATCGAGGAGATCAACAGAAAACTCAAATGGGGAAAATTGCTTTTGATCTTGTTCTGTCTTGTTTCTATGGCCACTATATTGACAATGGGTTATTTTGGGTACCAGATTATCCATTTTGATGCTGAAAGGGAAAAAGTCCATAATGAAGGGAAAAAAGAGATCATTTTACAGCTCCGTGGCTATTTCGATGAATATCCCGATGCGTACATGAATTACGAAAAATGGCGTAACGAACAAATGGAAACACTAGATTAAAAGTAGTATGCGCCCTATTTCGATTTTACTTTACGCTTATCTTCCCGAACACTATAAAATCGAAACAGGATCCATGCGCAGGTTAGTTAAGGTAAGATTTGGGGATTCGCCCAAAATACTTTAATAAGAACCCCGTTATTTAACTTATTGCACAAAAAACTTAAATAAAAATAATTGTATTTAAGAAAATGTGTAGTTTTGTTAACTAAGAGCAATTTAGTTAAAGGAAGAACTGATGAAAGCGTTTAAGGCAGGCAAATCAATCAATCAAGGATATTATAAAAGTTTCCAACCCAATCCCATCAATAAACAATGGCAAGTTGACGATATGGAAGTGCTTTCCCTTTTAAGTAGGGCAGATAGGCATTTAGGTAGGTTGGATATGTATTCGGAGTATGTGAATATCGACCTTTTTATAAGCATGCACATTGCCAAAGAGGCTACCCAGTCTTCAAAGATAGAAGGGACACAAACTAATATGGAAGAGGCCTTCCTTAACAAGGATGAAATTTCGGTAGAAAAGAGGGATGATTGGGAAGAAGTACAAAACTACATAGCCGCTATGAACGAGGCGGTTAAAATGCTCCATAGATTACCGTTTTCATCAAGGCTTATCAAACAGACGCATAAGATTTTGTTACAGGGAGTAAGGGGACAAAACAAATTGCCAGGGGAATACCGGTCCAGTCAAAACTGGATTGGAGGTGCCACAATTAACGATGCTGTTTTTATTCCTCCCGCCCATATTTCTATAAAAGATTTGATGTCCGACATCGAAAAATTTGCTAATGACGAACTGAACCATCTCCCTGATTTGTTGAAAATTGCTTTGATACATTATCAATTTGAGACCATACATCCCTTTTTGGACGGTAATGGAAGGGTCGGAAGATTATTAATAACGTTATATTTAGTAAGTAAAGGAATTCTAAAACAACCTATACTATACTTATCTGACTTTTTTGAGAAAAACAGAGCGCTGTATTACGATAATCTGATGCGGGTACGGACACATAATGATCTTTCCCAATGGTTCAAGTTTTTTCTTACTGGCGTTGTTGAAACCGCTAAATCCGGGGTAACAACCTTCGACAGTATAATGCAATTACAAAAAGCTTTGGAAGTTAAACTAAAGACCTTGGGAAGTAGAAGTGTTGATGCCCGAAAGGTTATCGAGAGCCTTTATATAAGACCGGTCATTGATGTGAATAGGATTGAAAGTATTATCGAAAAATCAAATGTTTCTGCATACAAGTTGATATCATCAATGGAACAACTTGAAATTCTGCATGAGATAACAGGAGCGCAAAGAGGCCGATTGTATATTTTTAAAGATTATGTGGATTTGTTTAAGAATAGCTTGTGATGAATGTTGATTTATACCAGCAGCAATTCACTAGCTTCATCTAAAACAGAATTATCCAACTCCTTTAGATAGGCTTGGGTAATCGCCAAATTTTGATGTCCCATGGATTCGCTGATAATATCCGTAGCCACCCCTTTTTGTTTTAGACAGTTTGCAAAACTATGTCTTGCAACATAGCTGCTTATATTTTTTTCTATACCACAAATGACACCAAGTTCTTTAAGCTGTCTATTATAGATACTTAGCATTTTATGTTTCCTATTTGCAACTTGGGTTGGGGAATAATCTTCCCGATATAGAAAAGGAAAGACATACTTGTTGTGATATCCGTTATCTTTATAATAATCCAAAATTTCTTGCACAGGAGGAAGAATCTTTATTTGAAAATTACCTTTTGTCTTGGATCGAGTATAATGAATATTCCCAGAAGAAATATTTTTCCACTGTAGATTCATCATATCAGCAAAATTCATTCCCCTAGAATAAAAACTGAAAACAAAGTAATTTCTAGAATTTATAAGGTGTGCGTAATATGTTAAATCGGTATTTACAATCCTCATTACTTCTTTAAAATTTAACGCTCTTTTAGCAGTCCTACCCTTGAGTTTTGATAATTTATAAGCTCTGAACGGGTACAAACTCTCCTTTACTTGTCCTCTTTGAATGGCCATATTGAAAATTGCCCTGACTGCTCTCATTTTAACCCCAATGCCCCCATCTGTTCCACCTCGTGACCTCAGAAATACTTCATATTTATTTAAAAAAGTTGGATTTAATTGTTTAAATGTAAGGTTCTTAAACTGATGAAACATTTTGACGGAAGTTTGGGCGTCCTTATTAACTTTAGCATTGCCAATTCTCCCTGCTTTTGTCTGTTCTTCTATAATTTCATCCCAGAAAGAAAAAACATCGCTTTTTATTGGATTAAATGCTATACGGTATGCTTGGTCAAAGTCGTAAATGGTATAATCTGGATTTTCAATTTCTAGTCTTGTTATAATATTGAAAGCTCGATCTTTAAATTTTAATAATAATCTGTTATTTTGAATGTAATTATCTTTTCTTTTATTAAAATTTCCTGTAGTAAGTATCCACTCATCTTCTTTAGCACTAAATGGCGTTTTATAAAATTTGGATTGTCGTTCTTTGGTGACACGAAGAAATATCGGATACGTCCCATCCGATAGTATTTTTTTTCGTAAAACTATTTTTATTGACGACATAAAATTTAAAATGGGTACAACATAGGTACAACAAATGGGCTATTAAATGTATAATTTATATAATCAGATACAAAATAAAAAAGCATAAATAATTGAAAATCAGTACATAAGAAAGCAAATGACATCTTATGAAAATTGAATTAACGGGACTGTTAATCAGAGGGTCCTTGGTTCGAGTCCAAGAGGGGGAGCAAGAGCGACACCAAGCCATTCACGAAAGTGGGTGGCTTTTTTCGTGGGAAAACCTTGGAGGAGAAGTTTATCCCGCCATGGGCGGGAAGTCCAAGGGGGCAAGGAAGTAATTGCAAGATTTTAGAAAAATCCCACTCCAGAAGCCTTTTTTTGCACCTAATACAGATTAACTATTTATAAGGCCCTTATGCTTTGAAGATCTTCCTGGGACAGTTTATCGTCATTGTTAAGTTAACGTGCTATTTCATTTAGCTTTTCCAGTACATTTTCGGAAGTATCAATTCTCTCTTGGACAATGGCTTTGGCTTCATTGTAAAGGTCAGTCTCCAAAATATCGTGGACAGGGTGTCTTCCCTCTTTAGGAGAGCTGTTGGTGTATAGTTTATTGATTATTCCAACCATCGATTTCCTGAACTACGTTTTTCATACTGTTTTCGGTCTTTTCAGTTTCCCTCTTCAGCATTTCATCATAGGAGTCATCAAGTAAGTCATCGTCTAATATCTCTTTATAAGTTGCCTTGTATTCCTCATTTCTATGAAGTGCATTGACCAAAAGTTTTCTGTAATGTAATCTGAACTCTATAATGAAATCGAAAAAGGAATTTTTCAGATCCTTTACATTAGTGAGTTCCTTTGAAATAAACATTATAAGTATTACAGCAATTATAGTGGCCACGATAGCAATGATCGTAGCGAATAACACTTCATAAAATTTGGTAAAAACAGCTGCTGACGTAAATATCCAAGCCATAAAGAAAAAACCTACGGACATCCATGAAACACCTATCGCCTTGAATAGTTTTTTAGACATACTATTCCTTGAGTGAAACTTGGTGGAAATCCACATTAAGGCGCCCATTCCTACCATTGACAATTCAACGCCAATCGTGTATAAAAAGGCAGACAGCCACCTAAAGCCTGAAAAATCACCCTTTAAATCGCTGTCACCCATATAGAACACATACATAAACCTTGCTGCCAAGGCTATGAAGGCAATAATACTAATTGTTGTCGCAGCCCGGACATTGTATTTTGTCCTTGTCCGGTGAAAGAATGTTTTCCGTTGGATCATCTGTTGTTGATTCTGGCTCACAAGAAGTAAGACCAATTGTGAACATTGTTACTGCCAATACTACTAAATACTTTTTCATTTTGTTAATAATTTAAAGGTTTATAATTCCTTAAAATTATCATCAAATCATTGGCGCTGGCGGAAACGCCTATTTACTTATTATAAAGTTGTCAAAGCATTAGGGCATACAATATACAAGGTTTTGCTTGAACCAAAAAAGAAGAAAACCATATTTATTCCATTTTTTTGGAACTATTTTCGAAGGTTCTCCTTTCATTTACGCCATAATTTTCTTGATTTACTAATCACATTCCTTATTCAATTGCACTTGGATTATATACTTAATTCTAAAAGGGTATATAATTTACAAATATTCAGTACTTACCCTAAAGGTAAGGGCGGTTTGTATTCATATTCATAAGAACTTTAGATCTTTATTATTTGGAATTAATAGTCACCAAGAAAACACAAATCGGGTGTTCCAAAGTCAAAATATGCTTAATGCCGAAAAATTTGGCCTATGAATCTTATTGCTATTATCTTTGAAAAATTAGCTCGGAATCATTATATTGCCCTGATTATCGAGTATTTACCCTACATCACGATACTGAAAATGAATTCAATCATTGTAATAAATGGGATTCATTAATAAAATATAGATCTAAATTCTCTTAAAAAATACACTAATGTCAAAGGATCAGAAAGCTGTAATCAATTTACACGAAAACCAGGAAGCAAACTCAAAGATTGAAGTTATCAAAAACTTAATCTTTGGCGAGAATATTCAGGTTTATAATTCTGAGTTTGAATCACTTAAACAAGATATTATAGATAAGAAAAAAATCTTGGAGGATTTGATTGAGGAAGTTAGTTCTGACTTGAAAAAATCCATTGATAATGTCTCCACTGATATCAATATCAGAATTACCGATTTAGAACAAAGTCTTGAGGGTAAAATTGAAAAGTTGGAAACTAAAAGCGTTGATAAGGCATTGCTAGGCAAATTACTCATAGATCTCGGCGAGAAAGTAAGTAACAAGTAATTCTACTCAATTCTAGGATAGATGAGTGAAAAAGATAGGTTAGAAATCCTTAAGGACATATTGTTCACGGATGATCGGGAAGATATTGATAGAATTGCCGACCGTATAGAATTTCTAGAGGAAACATATAACGATAGGGAAAAATTTTCTGCTAGGGTAGACCCTATTGTTGAGGAACAACTCAATGAGTTTACCAAGAACATTCCTAATACCCTAGGCCCAACCATTACGGCTACCTTAAAAACCGAAATTCAGAATCATAAGGACGAAGTAGTAGATGCGCTTTATCCTGTGCTGGGTAAAATGGTTAAAAAATATGTGGCACAGGAAATCAAGGTCCTTTCAGAAAAAATAGACAATCAGTTAAGTTTTATAACAACCTGGAAACGTAAGTTTAGAGCTTTCTTTGGGGGTAGTAAAGAGAAAGAACTGCTATTGAACGATCTATCATCTGAAAAGATAGAACAAGTATTATTGATTGAACGGGATTCGGGATTATTGACAGCGAGTTATTCAAAAGCCAAAACCATAGATGAAGAAATGGTTTCAGGAATGCTTACGGCGATCAAGAGTTTTGTCGAAGATGCCTTCAATCAGAAAAACCAAGAGCTCGAACTAATTGAATACCAACTTTATAATATTCATATTCAAAGCTTCGTAAATTATTATGTTGCCGTGGTCATTTCCGGCAACTATGGCCTAAAGACCAAGAACAAGGTTCAAGATATCATTTTTAATTTCTACCATAATTTTATGGAGATGAATCTGGATTTGATTTATACCAGCCGTCATTTAGAAAAACCGGCAGAGACCCTGAGCACCGAACTGATAGAGAAAAAGTTGGAAGAACACTTTGGAAATGCAAAAATCTAAGAAGATAGTTATTCTGGGTCATTTTGGTGTTGGTAAAACATCTTTAATCAGAAGGTTTGTCAATGATAGCTTTTCAGATAATTATAAGGTTACCATCGGCGTTCATATAACCAAAAAAGTTGTAGAAATTAATGCTAACGAGACTATTTCCCTTATTATTTGGGATTTGGAAGGCACTGATGAGGTTCAGATGATTCGGAATTCTTACCTATTGGGGACCCATGGTGTAATGTTTGTTTTCGACGCTAGCAGACCCTCCACATTCCAAAATATAAATGAGGATTTGAAGATTGTCGCAACTAAGGCCCAAGGAATTCCGCTAATGGTGGTTGGGAATAAGATAGATTTAATCATTTTGAATGAATTGCAGACACAGTTGAAAACGAATAGTATCGAAACAAACTATTTGACCAGCGCCAAAACTGGGGACTCTGTCAATGAAATGTTCACCCAACTAGCATCTTTGTTGAATGACCAAGCTTGAGCAATACAAAGAACAATACGTTAATCAGAATATTCAGTTTATAGTAATTGATTTTGATGGGGTTATTGTCGATAGCGATCAAACCTTCATGAAGCTCAACAAAGGGGATTACATCTACGATGTTCATCCTTTTTTCACTTCCTTTTCAGTAATGCTCGAATCTTTGGATGAAACCATTACCTATAATTGTGTTCATTTAGACCATCTACAAAAGGAATTTATAACAGATGTGAAAATGATCAAGAAGGATAACGGTATTCTCATGGTTATTTATGATCTCACCGACCATTATATCTCTTACCAAAGCATTGCCCAGGCTAGAAATGAATCCATTATAAATTCTGAATTGGTCATTCTTAAGAATATTGAACTTGAGGAAAGAGAGCGATTTAAAAATGCATTCATTCAAAATTTTAGCCATGAACTTAGAAACCCTCTTACAAGTATAATTTCAATTACCAGCGTCATTGAAGGAACAGATCTAAATGGTGAGCAACAACGAATGGTCAATTTTCTCAAAGAGTCGAATTTAAATCTAAGGCTGTTACTTGATGATATTATGAGCATAAGTATGATATCATCTGGAAGATTGGAATTGCGAAATAAGGTTTTTAACCTGTATCAGCTTCTCGAACTTGTTCAATTCACCTATAAGACAAAAGCTGCACAGAAATCGCTTAGGTTTGCCTTGGATTATGACGAAAAGATTCCTGAATTTGTAGAAGGGGATCGTTTAAGGTTATTTCAAATAATCACCAACCTGCTAGATAATGCCCTTAAGTTTTCCAAGGAAGGTACCGTTGCCCTAAGCGTACAATTAAATCAAAAGAGAGCCAATAAGGTAAGTCTTCGATTTAAAATTTCTGATGAAGGGGTCGGCATTCCTTCAGAAAGGATTGATGCGATTTTCGAGAGCTTTTCACAATTAAACACTGAGGATAAACATGAAGGTTCTGGTTTGGGACTATCTATAGTCAAAGGCCTTCTAGAGCTTATGGATTCCAGTATAAAAGTAGAATCCGAATTGGGAAAAGGAGCTACATTTTACTTTGATCTGGGATTGAAGTTTCAGATGGATTTGGCATCTAGTCCCATAGTCAAGAAGACGGCTTTAAGCACAAGTACTTCTAAAATGAGAACGGATCGAAAATATAAGCTGCTATTGGTCGAAGATGATGAACGTATACAAACGGTCTTGTTCAAATCCCTTATGGATACGAACTTCTTTTTTATTGATCTTGTTAATGACGGGGCCCAAGTACTTGAGGAAGTAATCAACAATTCCTATGAAATCATATTAATGGATGTTGATTTACCCAATGTTCAAGGGGATCATATCACCAAATTGATTCGCGATTTTCCATTTAAAAACATAAAAAACATTCCGATAATTGGTATTACAGCCAGTGCCTTCGAGGAGAATATCAATGACTACTTGAATAAAGGAATGAATGCAGTGGTGACAAAACCATTTGACCTTCAAGAGCTTGTTGAAACTGTGCTAAAGTTCCTCAAAAAGTAAATTCCCCAAAGTTTACCATTTCATCTTAAATCGAACTTTTCATCCTAAAGATGAAAATAGCTATGCCTGGGATGTCCTTTAAAAGTAGGAAAAAGACCATAAAAATGCATTTCATCGATTAAATAAGGCGTTTAATCGAGCACAACTACTAAATATTTATTTCCTCTTTCAGGTTGTCAACCACTTCTTAGATTTACATTGTATTTAAGAAACCAAATAAAATAAGGGTCTCGAGAAAACAACAAAGCATATGAACACATCAATAATAGTAACGGTTTTTTTTATTCTAAGTGTGATTGTATTTATAGCAACACTATTCATAATTGTGCCAATGTCATTATTAAAAAAGAAGGTGGTTATAAAAGAAAAATCAGCTTTGGATAAAAGGATCACGGCATTAAAAAAAATATAAAATTATTCTAATCGGGAAGCCGGTTGAGAAATAAAATGAAATATTGAAAATAACAATCGGGTAATGCTATGCTAACACTAACCATTATTTATCCGAGTAGACCATTAGTGAGACAATAGTCTTTTAATGGCCGAAAAAACCAACCATGGTTTTGATAATAATTAAGAGTAATTTAGGTTTTAATTAGTTTGGTTGGTTTAAAGGTCCCGGTTTCGGGACCTTTTTTTTTAAATTTTGAACTCTGAATATTAATGCGGAAGAAGAAGATTACTTCCTTACCAATCAAATTAAGAAAATGGCCTTTAGCGGAAGACTCTTGCATCTAAAACATTTTTTAAAAAATAATATAGAAGTTTTTATTCCGGAAGAGGAGTTAAATACTATAAATATGGGTTCAGAGACGTTTGAGGATGAAATGTTCATTGGTTCTGTTTTCTGTAGTGATTTATCATGTGGTCAAAAAATATTGGCGAACAATCAAGAAGATCAAAATACCAAAATACTTAATGAACGATTTGGTATGACCAATGAACATGAGTAAAAACAGTATAAAAAAGTGCATTAAAATTTGTAATGAAAAATAAATAAATGGCTATGGTTTCTTAATTCTATTTGGGATTTTAATAGTCCTTCAGATTTTGAATACGGTGCTGTCATAAAACCAAAAAACACCAACTTTTGTTTTCGGTGATTGGAAAATAAGGGTTGTGTTTGTTACGTTCCCCTAAAGGGATAATTTGAAAGAAATTTCGGTTATCCCTTTTTTTATGTTCACCTATCAATTTTTGTATATTTAGGTCTAACTTCTAGTTTATGCGATATTTACTTTTTACCCTATTAACAGCATTCTTGTTTTCTTGTAACTCAAATAAAAAAGATGTTCCATTAAACAGAACAATAAGCATCCAAAATATCCCTGAAGGATACAATCCTGAACAAAATTTAAATGAGCTGGGGATTAAACTGCATGAGCTTTCAAAACCAAAGGCCAACTATGTTCATGCTGTACGTACTGGCAACCTTATTTTTTTGGCCGGTAAAGGGCCCAGCAATGAAAAAGGGGAAAGTATAAAAGGGAAACTGGGTAAGGATCTGGATATTGATGAAGGTTATGCGGCCTCGAGATTGGTAGGGGTACGACAACTATCTGTTCTTAAAGCTGAGCTGGGAAATCTTAATAAGGTCAAGCGTATTGTAAAGGTGAAAGGCATGGTGAATGCTATCCCTGAATTTACAGACCACCCCAAAGTAATCAATGGTTATTCCGACTTGATGGTCGAAGTATTTGGTGAAAGGGGAAAACACGCTCGAGCGGCAGTTGGCATGGGGTCATTGCCTAGTAATATTGCAGTTGAAATAGAAATGATTGTAGAGGTTTTTGAGGACTAAATTCATGTAAACGAAAAAAGTAAGTATAGTAGTTTGTTTATTCTTGGCCACATTTATAGGTATAGGCCATGCCCAAGAAGTTAAATACCAATTGTTGGAAAATATTGGATATTATGATCAAGAAAACCAAAATTCGGATGATTACATTAAAGAACGATGTAAGTTAGATGTGTATTATCCCATAGACACCGTCAATGTGCCAACCGTAGTTTGGTTTCATGGTGGCGGACTTGAGTTTGGGTCAAAACACATTCCAGAAGGCCTAAAGGAAAAAGGAATTATTGTTGTTACGGTTAACTATAGGTTACATCCAAAAGTCAAGAACCCGGTTTATATTGAAGATGCAGCAGCAGCGGTTACATGTATAGTTAGGAACATTTCAGAATATAATGGAAATCCAGAAAAGGTATATGTTAGTGGGCATTCAGCAGGAGGTTATTTGGCAAGTATGATCACAATGGATAAAAGTTATTTGCAAAAACATGGGATCAACGCTGATAATCTTGCAGGTTCAATTCCATTTAGTGGACATACAATTACACATTTTACAGTTCGCAAAGAACATGGTATTGAAGGTACACGTCCAATAATTGATAAATATGCACCCTTGTTTCATGTTCGGAAAGATTCACCTCCAATGCTACTGATAACAGGCAATCGCGAGTTGGAACTTTTAGGGCGATATGAAGAAAACGCTTATTTCTATCGGATGATGAAAATTGTAGAGCACCCGGACATTGAACTTATGGAGTTGGATGGGTACGGTCATAATATGGTATATCCGGCTGTACCACTTCTATTGGATTTTGTAAAAGAAATTGATCTAAAAAGTGAATTAAGGGAAACTCCATTAAAAAAGTAGCCTCGGCAAGAATCGAACTTGCATCTAAAGTTTAGGAAACTTCTATTCTATCCATTGAACTACGAGGCCATTAAAACCAGAGGGCAAAAATAAAGTTTTTTGGAATCATTTTGTTGATCAATCGAACAATTTATAGAAGGATTCAAGCAGAAAATACTTTTGGCTATTACTACCTCCTCATCCAAATCTCATACATGGGTTCGCCTTTGCTATTTTTACCTTGGTGATGCCAGTCATTCCCTTTCAACTCATAATCAAATTTGAGCTCAGCACCGACCCTTGAATTATCCCGGGAGAAAAACTCAATATTCTCTTGGTAGGTACCATCTTTTGAGGTGAAAGAACCACCACCAGTACCATGGAATTTCATGGTTTCAGTATTATAAGCAATCCACTGGAATCTACCATCTTGAAGATACTTCAAGGTCTTCCTCGGTTTACTGTCACCCCTTCTTTCCTGTCCCTCATCTGGCCCACGAGTACCAAATAACCACTGGCCATCCAATTCTTGTTTTAAGTTTTCAGAAGCCTTAAACTCAAGTTTATCATCCAAATAAAGTGTAAATATATTTTTACCGGATTTAAACCTATACTGCAATTGAGTAATGGAGTCTTTATCAAAATTAGAATTGAATTCCAATTGAATATTGATAATATCATTTTCTTTTTCATAGAACCCCCCTAAGGTTTTAATGAATTTTGCGGGCGATGTTTCGTAAATAGAAAGAATCAAATAATTATTATTTATTTTTAGTTCATGTCGTACATTTTCTTTGTCTGAAAAGTAAACACCAGGGTTTATTTGGGCGCTTAAGTTTGCAAGAAGGAAAAAGCTTAACGAAAAAATGAAGTATTGAAAATGTTTGCTCGAGTACATTTGTAGTGATATATTTATTTGCAAATAACTAAGAATGAATAACTTGATTAAAATTACGATATTTATTTTTCGAGAAACAAGCTTTTTTGAACTTATATCGTAATTTATTCGAAAAAACTTGTTTTTACAATTTTTTTGTTTTCATTTGTCTTGTCAAATCGGTACGTTAACCCGATGACATTTTGGGCTTTTAGCTGAACATCATGCAACGTGTTTCTATGTTCGGGTTATGGGGGATTAGGAAGTCAAATTCCATAACAGCCTATCAGATAGGCAACCGAATTTTAAAGCTAACTTCCGATAGGATTCTTTCAATCGTCTGCAGTCAGCACGATTACTTTTTTATTCCCACCACTGCGGAACAAATAATAATTTGATTTTTAGGCATTGATCTATACATAAAAGTATCGATTCTTCTATCTAATTTTTATTGATTTATTTTTAAAAATATTCAGTTGTTTCATGAACACAAAATACGTTGATCTAATTGATCAAACCTTCGATTTTCCGCAAGAGGAATTTACACTTGATAATAACAATTTGCAATTTCATGGCATTCCGTTGAACGAGCTTGTAAAGAAATATGGAAGCCCATTGAAGTTCACTTATTTACCCAAAATTTCGGAAAACATATTGAGGGCAAGGAATTGGTTTGCCAATGCCATGGAAAAGAACCAATACAAAGGCGAGTACCATTATTGTTATTGTACTAAAAGTTCCCATTTTCAGCATGTTATGCAGGAAGCTTTGAGGAATGATATTCATATTGAAACTTCATCGGCTTTTGATATGAATATTATTGAGAATCTAAAGGAAAAGGGCAAGCTAAAAAATGAGACTTATATAATTTGTAACGGATTTAAAAGAGCGCAATATATTGATAACATCGGCCGACTCATCAATTCCGGACATCAAAACTGTATTCCCATAATTGATAATTATGAGGAGTTGGATTTGTTGTCAGATGTGATAAATGATAACTTTAAGGTGGGCATACGAATTGCATCTGAAGAAGAACCTAAATTTGAATTTTACACTTCACGTTTAGGAATCGGATATAAAAACATTGTTCCGTATTATGAAAACCAAATTAAGAATAATGAAAAAGTTGAGCTAAAGATGCTTCATTTTTTCATAAATACGGGTATTCGTGATAATTCTTATTATTGGAACGAATTGGCTAAATGTTTAAAAGTTTATGTGAGGTTGAAAAAAATCTGTCCTTCTTTGGATAGTCTTAATATAGGTGGCGGATTCCCTATCAAAAACTCTTTGGCCTTTGAGTTCGATTATCAGTATATGATAGACGAGATTATTAATCAAATCAACATTGCGTGTCAAGAGGCCGAAGTAACCGTGCCGCATATTTTTACTGAGTTCGGTAGTTTTACTGTTGGTGAGAGTGGCGGCGCCATTTATGAAATTCTATATCAAAAACAACAGAACGATAGGGAAAAATGGAATATGATAGATTCTTCCTTCATTACGACACTTCCCGATACTTGGGCCATAAATAAACGCTTTATTATGTTGCCCATCAACCGTTGGCATGATGAATATGAACGGGTTCTATTAGGAGGGCTAACTTGTGATAGTGATGATTATTACAATAGCGAACAAAATTTAAACGCCATTTATTTGCCAAAATATAGAAAAGACAAACCCCTTTATATCGGCTTCTTTAATACAGGTGCTTATCAAGAAACAATCGGTGGCTATGGTGGTCTGCAGCATTGCCTTATTCCGCAACCAAAACATATATTGATTGATAGGGATGAAAAAGGTGGGTTGACTACCGTCCTATTCAATCCACAGCAAAAAGCAGAGCAAATGCTGCAAATATTAGGATACGATTATCAAGAACCAATAAAAGAAACCCTAAAGGCTGAAGAAAAACAAATCATATCTGTTTAGGGGCATTAATAATGTAAACTATAAATTTTCTATCATGAGTACAATGAAGAATTACGCGGGTATAACCAACGAATTCGCACAATTGGAAACGGCCAAAGTGGTTTTGATTCCTGTTCCTTATGACGGCACTAGTACTTGGGGCAAAGGGGCCGATAAGGGTCCAAATGCGTTTTTAGAAGCCTCGGAGAATATGGAATTATATGATATTGAAACAAATTCTGAAGTCTATAAACAAGGTATTTATTTAGCAAATGCCATAGCGGAAAATAAATCAGCAGAAGGCATGGTCAATGAAGTCCATAAAATAGCAAAGGACTATATTAAGCGAAATAAGTTTGTAACCCTTTTCGGGGGAGAACACTCAATTTCTATTGGTAGTATTAGGGCATTTAACGAATGTTTTGACAACCTTTCAGTGTTGCATATTGATGCGCATGCCGACTTAAGGCAATCTTATGAAGGAACTCAATATAACCATGCATGTGCTGTAAATGAAGCTAGCCAGACCACTAATTTGATTCAAGTGGGCATTCGTTCTATGGATGCGATTGAGAAAACTTTCATGGATGATGAAAAGACCTTTTTTGCACATGACATGGTTAATGATGAGTATTGGATGGATGAGGTTATAAATTTAATGACCGATAATGTATTTATCACTTTTGATTTGGATGCCCTTGACCCATCTATTATGCCATCTACAGGAACACCAGAACCAGGAGGGTTGTTTTGGTATGAGACATTGAATTTCTTAAAACAGGTTTTTAAAGAAAAAAATGTAGTTGGTTTTGATATTGTAGAACTCTGCCCGAATAGCTCGGATAGATCTTCGGACTTTTTGGCTGCCAAATTGTATTATAAAATGCTAAGTTATAAGTTCATGGGTGAAGACGTTGATGACAATTATGACAATACCTATGATGTGAATTATAAATCTGGTAACACCCAAGCAAAATTTGAAGATGATGAGGACTAAAGGAGCTATTTCCAATTTTATCGAGAAATATTATTTACATTTCAATGCAGCGGCATTGGTCGATGCGGCAAAAGGCTATGAGGAGCAATTAAAAAACGGTTCCAAGATGTTGATATCATTGGCAGGTGCTATGAGTACGGCTGAGTTGGGTAAGATTTTTGCTGAGATCATACGTCAAGATAAGGTGCAAATCATCTCATGTACAGGTGCGAATCTAGAGGAGGACATCATGAACCTTGTGGCACATTCCCACTACAAGCGTGTGCCAAATTATCGTGACTTGACACCAGAGGATGAATGGAAATTATTGGAAAAAGGCCTCAATAGGGTTACAGATACCTGTATTCCAGAGGGGGAGGCCTTTCGTAGATTGCAGGAGCACATCTATAAAATCTGGAAAGAGGCCGAGGATATGGGTGAACGCTATTTTCCTCATGAATTCATGTACAAAATGTTGCTTTCCGGAGTGCTCGAGGACTATTATGAAATAGATTTAAAAGATTCATGGATGTATGCTGCGGCGGAAAAAAACCTGCCCATAGTATGTCCAGGTTGGGAAGATAGCACCATGGGAAATATTTTCGCATCTTATGTCCTGAAGGGAGAGCTGAAAGCCAATACAATGAAATCAGGTATAGAGTATATGACTTTTTTAGCTGATTGGTACACTGATAATTCGAGTAGAGGCATTGGTTTCTTTCAAATCGGTGGGGGTATAGCAGGTGATTTTCCAATTTGCGTCGTACCTATGTTGTACCAGGACATGGAACGTACAGATACCCCGTTCTGGAGTTATTTTTGTCAAATCAGTGATTCAACTACTAGTTATGGTTCTTACTCTGGGGCAGTTCCCAATGAAAAAATAACCTGGGGAAAACTCGATATTGACACTCCAAAATTTATAATAGAAAGTGATGCGACAATTGTGGCGCCATTAATTTTTGCGTACCTTTTAAACTTGTAATTATGGATAACCTAAAAAGAGTAATAGTAGATTTTAAGAAACTCACGCCAGAAGTACTAAAGCTTTTGGTTGAAAGGTATCCCGATGGGTATGATGACCGCGATATCATTACTTTCAAAAATGCCAATGGCGAAAGGGTAGAGGCAGTTGAAGTTTTGACTGTGGACACAAAATATTTGGTCAAAATCAGTGAAAAACTTGAATATACCATGGAGAATTATGATGCCGATGACTATGAGGATTTTGATGAGGATGATCCAGATGCAGTTCCTGATCCCGAGTTAACAGATGAAGATAATGACGATGATGAATGAAAAATGTATTTGATGTTGTTGCGTACCAAGTTTCGACTTCCATAAGCATTCGACAATCCAGAAATATATTACCATTGGTTGTACTTTTCACTGATAGTGATGAGCTTTACCTAAAAAAAAGCGAAGACAAGTTTATTTATATATTTCAGTATGGTATGGTGTCGTTCTTTAACCATACCGAAAAAGAGATTCAGGAAGTAGTTGATAAAATCATTAAAGCAACGAAAGGCCCCCTTAGTCAAACTCTTACTGAGAAAATTCAAGTAGAGATCAGGAAAGATGAGCGAAAAGTGGACTTTGACAGGGTAATACTTCCTGAATTTGATACAGAAGCCATTCGTATGGTTATGTTAAACGCATCACAATCCGTTGCTTTGGGCCGTTATGGTAAAATTACGGAGCAATTATTGGAAGAGACCAATGAGCATACCAAATATTTGGAGGAACATGGTAAATTGGATATTGGCGGAAATAAATTAAAGCGCTTTATTGGTAAGGTCTTGAATATCAAAAACCAGATATCTGAGAACCTGTATATCTTCGATGCACCGGATGTTACTTGGGAAAATGAGAAATTGAACCAACTGAACCAGGAGCTAAAGCAAACTTTTGATTTAAAAAACCGTTATCGCAATGTTCATGAAAGAACAGAGATAATCAAGGAGAACCTTGAACTTTTCAAAGATATCATGTATCACAGGGAGAGCAGTCGATTAGAGTGGATTATTATCATACTCATTTTAGTTGAGGTTGTTGATCTTTTTGTTTTGCGAATGATAGAATAAGGGAATTGGTCATTACAAATGGGTTTCAGGCACAACTGACCCCTTGTTTTTCATTTAGGATTAAGGTTTTTCAACATCGCTTCCGTGGTTCTGTCCAAATCAAATTCCGGTTGCCAACCCCAATCTTTTTGCGCTTTGGAATCGTCTATACTGCTCGGCCAAGAATCTGCAATATCCTGCCTAAAATCAGGGGCGTAGGTAATTTTAAAATCTGGAATGATTCCCTGAATACTTTTAGCAATCTCATGTGGCGCAAAACTCATTGCTGCCAAGTTGTACGAAGACCGAATTTTGATTTCCTTCGCCTTACTTTCCATTAACATCATAGTAGCACGAATGGCATCATCCATAAACATCATTGGTAACTTGGTGTCTTCCTTTAAAAAACAGGTGTAATGGCCGTCGGATAAAGCTTTATGAAAAATTTCTACGGCATAATCGGTCGTGCCACCCCCAGGCATTGTTTTCCAACTGATCAGTCCTGGGTAACGTACACTTCGTACATCCACTCCAAATTTATTATGGTAATAATTACACCATCGTTCCCCCGATTGTTTGCTAATGCCATATACCGTTGTAGGCTCCATAATCGTGTTTTGAGGAGTATTGGTATCAGGAGTATTGGGCCCAAAAACAGCAATACTCGAAGGCCAAAATATTTTGTCTATTTTTTTTTCCTTTGCAAGGTTTAAAACGTTGAATAGTGAATTCATATTCAAGTTCCAGGCGCGCATCGGAAATTTTTCAGCTGTTGCGCTTAACATTGCGGCCATTAGATAAACCTCGCTTATCTCGTAATAGGCAATAATATCTTCCAATGCATCATAATCGGTGGCATCCAACAACTCAAAAGGGCCTGAATTTGTCAAATCCTCATTACCCTCCCGAATATCACTTGCAATAATCACATCATTGCCATGTTTTTCGCGCAAAGCATAGGTGAGTTCTGTACCAATTTGCCCGCATGCCCCTAAAATTAATATGGGTTTCTGCATTAAAATGAAGTTAAATGAATTCAGGGTAAATATAGCTTTTATTAAAATTTGTACATTCGCTTTATGCATAAAATATTAATATTCGGATTACTTCTTTTCATGTTCGTTTCTTGTAAAGAAAAGTCTCAGGAAGTGGCCGTCGACGACGCCTCGGGATATGGGATATCTACCGAAAAATGGCCCAATAAACTCAGTGTAAACTCAGAAGTGAAGGCGATACTAGGTAAATGGCCTGAATATAGTGCTATGGATGTTAGTTTTGATGCCATTTATAATGCTGCCAACATAGAAGATTTAAGATTGACTCTTGAAAATATAATTGAAGATCAAAAACTCCTTGAAGATTCCAAATACCCAATAGAATTCGATAAGCCGCAGATTAAGAGTAGACAAAAGGTGTTTAAAACCTATGTGCTGAAGGTTAAAGGTGATTTAATCTATCGTTTAGATCCTGAGGCTTCGGTACATGAAATGATCAATGCTTATAATGCACTTCGCAAACAATTCAATGTAATGCTCAGCAATACATTGGATACTAAACTTATTTTAGATGAAGCATAGAATCCTTTTGTTGTTTCTTGTTTCGTCATTTTGAATTTAGGCGCCCAAGTTAAAGAATCGCTAAGGGTTTGTAATCCCAAAGTGAATCTCCTGTAATGTTCACCTTAAAGTTTGACTAATAACTTGTTATGCCAAGATCTCTTCTTTTTATTCCAGATATTTCGGGTTTTACAAAATTTGTACAAACCACAGAAGTTGAACACAGCCAACATGTTATTTCAGAACTTTTAGAGGTGCTTATCAGTGCCAATACCCAAGAATTGAAACTTGCTGAAATCGAAGGTGATGCCCTATTTTTTTATAAGGAAGATGGGATTACCTCACAGGAAAAATTATTAGCGCAGATTGAAACCATGTTCACTGCCTTTTACGGTCACTTAAGATTATTGGAAAAGAACCGAATATGTCCTTGTAATGCATGTGTTACAGCACCTAATCTACAATTGAAAGTTGTTGCCCACTCAGGGAATTTGCAGTTTATTCACGTTCAGGGAAATCGAAAGCCATTTGGGCAATATGTAATTGAGGCCCATAGATTATTGAAGAATTCAGTGGATAGCGATAATTATGCTTTGATCAGTAAGGAGCTCGCCAATGATTTGGAATTGCCCATAAATTATAACAGTAAAGTGTATCAATTTAGGGAAGGGAAGAATTTCTACGATGGAAAAGAAGTAGAATACATATACTCCTTGATTGATATTGAAAAACTAAATCTTAATTCGTTCTTACAAGCTAAAAAAGTCGGTTTTGACCATAGACCGAATATCGTGTTGGAAGATCAGTTTCCTCTAGCTGCAGAATCCCTATTAGAGTACATTACCAATTATACCTATCGCCATCATTGGGTGAAGGGTGTAGATAAATTTGAGTACAATACTAATGAAGTAACCCGATTAGGCACCGAACATGTGTGTGTCATCAATGGCAAACATTTAAATTTCGTGACTGTGACCAAAAATTCAGAACCAGGACAATTGGTTTACGGAGAATTAACACCAAATGCACCTTTGGTAAAAGAACTATACCAATTTTACGTTATTACCCCAATTACATCTACCCAATGTAATTTAAGATTGGAAATGTATTGGGATTTGAAATCAATTCCAATGAAAATATTGTCTTACCTACTATTAAACAGAGCATTCAAAAAGAATGCATCAAACGGATTAAACGGTTTGATGCAATTCGTTACCCAAAAGAGAGAAACCAAAACTAATTAATACTCAAAAATTTATTTCTGCTTCTCAGTTTCAGGTTTTGCTTTTCTAGAGGCTAAGGCTTGTTTGCTTAAGCTTGCCAAATTAAAATTTGGATCAATCTTCAGAGCTTCATCAATAAGGGCGATCGCCTCATCTATTTTTTCTTTATCTTGATTGTATACGGTAAGGGCTTTTAAATGAAAAAAGGCGGCTTTTAAAGAGGCTTCATAGGGTTGTTGTCTTTCATAAAAAGCATACTTCATGTCGTCCTTTGCATTGGCAATACCATATTCTATATTGGTTATTGCCCCAGCATTATCACCTGTTTGTATTTTTAAATCAGCAATTTCATAAGCCAAATAAGCACTAGGGGTTCTCATGTTCAAAATCTCAAATTGCTCCAAAGCTCTTTTCGGCTGGTTGATGGCCTTTAAAGAAATTGCCTTTACCTGAACTGATAAATCTGAATCTGATTCACTTTTTTCAATTCCTATAGTATTGAGGGCCTGCATATGTTGATTATTATTTGCGTAGATATAGGCCAAAGTATCTTTCCTTGCTTTAGATGGCGAGAGTACATTGAGATGTGTAATGGCATTGATCATACCATTTACATCTGACTGCAATCTCATTTCTTTATAAAAGGCTTCGTAATGTTTTTGTAATTCAGTATTAGATTGGGCATTGACCATAAAACTTACGATAAATAGCACCACAAATGCAATCTTTCTCATGTTACTTCTGTTTTGTTGAATTTTGGTGCGCTAAACTATAAAATATATTGTTATGAACCTGTTAACGAAACCCTTAAAAATGGAATAAAAAAAGAGGCGCCAATTGGCGCCTCTTTTTTTTTAGTGGTGGTTTTACAACTTATGCAACAGTCAACGTTACATCCTTTTTAGTGAAAGTGCGTATCAGGCCTGCATAAAATCCTAAACTTTTAGCATCCATTTCGATACAAGACTTTAAAAAGTCTTTTAAATTTTTAAAAAGTAAATTGGCATGTAAGGTCGGAATATACGTATTCACCTTTTGAGGATCATACTGGGAATCATCCATTACAATGTCCATTTCTACCCTTTTTCTATGATAGTCTATTGAAACATCGGCGGCATTGTAGTGCTTTTTCAAAAGTGCTACATGAAGGGTTTCAAATTTGTCGATCATTCGCTGGTTGGTACAACTTTTGGAAATTAAGTTTTCAATTTCCATTACAATCTTCTTTTTTAATGTTGAATTTTCCATGGCAATCGAATTTTACGTTCACTTAAAGTTATGCATTTCATCGATAAAGTGTTTAAAATCAAGGATATAATTAACATAAAATGGTTCATTTTGTTGTGAAAGTTCACCTTATTGTGGTGAATTAACTCTGGATCGGTGTCTTAAATACGAATTTTTTAACATGAATTAGCCTACGGGATTCGATTTTTTTGCCTGATTTCTGGGAATTTAGGGCATATAGGGGTAAAATAAGACCACTTTTTTCAGCTTCTTGGGAATAATATTCCTTTTTAGGAGGATGAAAAGGGTAAACCGCATTGAATAATTCGCCCCACCAATTCTGCTTTATAACTGAACTTATTATTGCAATACAATCATCCAAATGAATCAAATTCACAGGATGATTCCCATTGTTTAGGGCCTTTCTTCCCGATAATATAGTAACAGGATGTCTGTCTGGCCCTATTAAACCTCCAAAACGAATAATAGTAGTTCGTATTTCAGGGTTGTTTTTGAATTCATTTTCGGATACCAATAATTGTTTTCCAGATTCAGTATCGGGTTGCGCAATCGTTTCTTCGGTAATTTCTGCATTAATATCCCCATAGACCGAAGTACTACTAACAAAGATTACTTTTTTGGTTTTAGCGGCTTTCAGGGATTCAAGTAACAATTGCATTTTTTTAATATAATTCTCCTTTTTTCCGCCTCTTAGTTTAGGAGGAATGTTAATGACCAAGACTTCCATATCTGCAAGAAAACCTGAAATATCACCTTCTATCTTTTCTTCGGAAAGTGAAATCAGAAAGGGTGTAATACCTTCTTTTTGGAGCGTGCCGAGCTTATTTGTCGATGTGGTGGTGCCACGAACCAAGTAACCATCTTCTATTAATGCTTTGGCCAAAGGAAGGCCCAGCCATCCACAACCCATAATTGCAACGGTCTTATTCAAATACTATGGTTTTCGTTAGTAGAATGGCATCATTCAACACAAATGGCATGGGAATGTTATCCTCTGGTCTTTCCGGGACTGTAAATAACCTATTATCCAATAAATCATTGGATGATTCATAAAAGGTTAGCTCCAAGATGGAATCCTTAGGTATAGCCAAACTAATTTCGGTAAAGTGGTTATCGCTTATATAATGTGTTATCAGTTTGCCATGTTTTCGATTTTCAAGGTAATAATCCGACAATGGAATAGTGTTGATGTTGGCTTTATTGATCCTTATATTATTCGTGAAAATATCCAATCGGTTCACGTCCCGTTGTGGGGTTATGCATAGTTCCAAAATACGTTCATCGCCAACTATAGTATCCCTTGTGGTTTCAATTTTGGGAGGCGTAATTTCTTTTATGGGTGCAGTTGCAACGTAAGTAAACCCAGAGCTATACTTACTGCTGATGGTTTTACCGGCCAATTTTTCAGGAATCTTTTTATCCACACCAATATATTGGGATGTCCAATCTGATATTTCGTATTCATAGGTCGCCCAATTTGCGATTTTGGTATCAGCATCAATAACATACAAAAGGCTAGTAGGCTTTGCATTTTCTTCGGTAAAACCGGCATTGAAATGTGCTAAAGCCATTAACCCAAGAAAAAGTAAACAACCTAATGTTGCCAATCGATTCTTATTCCTATAAAATCCAAAAATGGGAAGCAGCAAGAAAAAGGTCAAGGAGGTTAAAAGGGTCGCGGCTACCATCATTTTTAAGCCTAGACCTACTGGGAACATTTTTATGAAGGGGGCATAGATCCATAGTGCCGGTAAGGCCAAAATGACCAATAATAAAGGACTTGGTTCTTTTTGATTAATGACCACCATAAACGAAACCAACAGGGCATATACAGGTATTATAAAAAAGCTTGCCCCTTGGAGATATACTGAAACCAAACCACAAATTACCAGCCAAAATAGCATTGGCGCAACCAATAGATTAGGTGTCTCAACTCTTTTAAACTTATTATAAATCCAAAAACAAGTTGTCAATGAAAACAAAACGAATGCTAGTATGTAGGTGTGGCCATTATAGGTGAAGCCATGTAAGATATCATTATACTCAGGATATAGCCATTTGAGGGCAGTCCAGCAATAAAATCCTACTACGCCATTGATGATTAAAGCCATGAGCATAGGTGCAAAGCCCTTTATTACTTCATTGATGTTCAATATGTTTTTCTTGATGCCCAGCACCACCAAAACTATAAAAAACAATACTGCCAAACCAAACATGGGCCAAATCCATTCGAACGGATACGATACCAATTTAAAGAACGGTACATTAAAATAAACGGAGTCATCGAGACTCTTCAAGTTGTTCAAATCGGAATTTGCAAAATAACCTAACAAAGGCATCAGATAACTGCCTTGGTGTGCCAATGTATTTCGATCCAATCGTTCAAAGTTGTCTCGGACAGTATGGTAATCGTAATGATCATCAATGAAGGCAAAATTCAAGCCTTCAATATCACCATCTTCCCTAAAAACGGTTAGATCGGTATCATTTGGGAGCATTTTATAGATACTATACACCAACGAATTGGCAACGGGATAATCAGGGTCGGCTTTCGTGAATTCTTCAATGAGTTTTGCATTGCCGCGATTGGTTTCTATGAGTGTATAGCTTGGACCACCGCTACCACGGGCTTCAAAATTTAAAGCTAGTCCCACGTCTTTTGCCCAGGGGTGTTCTTTAACAAAAAGATCGGCTCCATTTAATCCCAATTCCTCCGCATCGGTGATTAGGATAATGATATCGTTTTTGGGTTGTTTCTTTTCAGATAAAAATGCTCGAATTCCCTCTAGGATAGTTGCAACACCACTGCCCGCATCGCTTGCTCCCAAAGATGAATGCGGACTACTATCGTAATGGGAAAGTAGTAGTAAGGCCTTGCCATTTTCAGTTCCTTTAATGCGGGCTAAAATATTGATGGCTTTGCTCAAATTACCCCAATCCCCAGCGGTGTAACCTTCCTGTATTGAGGTTTCCAAACCTAAGGATTCCAGTTCTGAAATTATATAGGAGCGTACTTCGGCATGGGCCGGTGAACCTGCACTATGGGGCTTCTTGGATATTTTTTCAACGTGCGTTAGTGCCCTATCGGTTGAAAATACATTTTCAGAAGCCTTATTATCAATTTTATAGGTGGGCATTGACGATTTAAAACTCCAATAAACAGCAAGGAGAATCAATAAAAGCGTTGTGATTTTGGAGAACCTTTTCATATATTTTACTTGTCCTTAAAAGTATAAAATTCTGATGTGATGGCGCATTACAACGAGTATTTTATGGAATTCAAATATTTTTTCTATCTTTAAAATCAACCTAAATTCAAATTATATGGGAATCAAAAGTTTTCAAGGGTTCAGAAAGGCGACGAAAAAGGAGTTTGACGCGCCTATACTGGTATCTGATTATATGACTACAAAATTGGTAACATTTTCTCCAGAGCAATCTATACTTGAGGTGATGGAAAAATTTGCCAAACATCATATTTCTGGGGGACCTGTATTGGATGATAATGGTTTTTTGGTTGGAATTATTTCCGAAGCCGACTGCATGAAACAGATTTCCGAAAGTCGCTATTTTAACCAACCGATTCTGGACAAAAGTGTTGAGAAATATATGACCAAGGGGGTCGAGACCATACCTCATGATATTTCCATATTCGATGCTGCCGGAATCTTTGATAAACATAATCGCAGAAGATTGCCTGTGATGAAAGACGGACTCTTAGTAGGCCAGATCAGTCGTAAGGATATTGTTATTGCAGCATTAAAACTCAGTGGAGAAAATTGGAAATAAGGGTCTTATTCCCTTTTAACAATCATATAATAATCATTATCCAAGGGTAAATAGCCTAAATCATAAACAAAGTAGTAAGTAGCACCTTTTTTGGTGGTGTAGAGATTGGTTACAAATTCAAAATCAAAGCCTCTATCGATCAATCTAGTACGTGTTGTTTTGGTTTTTCCTTCTTTTAGCGGGAAGCTATCCAAAACCCGATAGTTCTTTCTTAGCCGGTTATTTATGTTGCGAATGAGGTTCTTGCTGTCTTTGTTTATTTTGTTATTATAGGCATTTCTACAATGATCCGAGCAGTACTTTTTATCTACACGACCTCTTATCTCGTCGCCGCATTCAAGACACATCCTTGCCATACTAATTTTCTTTTTTGTAATTGAATTTCACTTCTTCAGATGAGCCATCCTCATCGCCAACCACGACATACATATTTATTTCGTTCCCGCTGATTTTCTCAATGGTAAACCCATCAAAATATACGCGATTACCATCGATTTGTACTAATTTAAAATCGACAGTATCATCTTTCTCTTCCCAGCCTTTCAACGAACCATGAAAATGCTTTAATTGTAATAGTAAGGTTTCCCCAGTTTGTTGAATATGGCCCACTTCATAGAATTGTACTTTATCCTCAGACACCAACTTAAAAACGAACATCATAGAATCACCAAGAGGCGGACTCCATATTTCTTCGGCTACACCTCCAAAAGCTTCACCTTTCCAATGTCCGGCAATCCAAGAGACATCCTCCAAGGTCGCTCCTGGGGATTTGCTCCCTTCAGTGAGAGACTTGGTATTTTGCGCTTTACAGCCAATAGAAATGCAAAACAGAAGTACAAAAAGTGATTTCATATGCAACTCAGGTTTGATAATAACAAGATACAAATTATCCGATTACAAACGACTAAGGTGTTTTTACTCAATTATGATATCATATTTCGCGAGTAATCCAACAATGTTTTCTTTCGAAAATTTAGCTTTCTTTAGGCGATTGCGCTCAGGATCCATGCTAAAATTAAATGAGGACATAAAATCTGCTTTCTCCAAAATAGCGTTTGCAAAAATGGCCTTTTCCAAATTACATGCATTGAATATGGCTTCAGTTAAATCGGTTTCCGTGAAATCAACTTCAATAAGTTTGCAATCAGTGAAGGATGTATTTTTCAATTTTAATTGATAAAAAGAAGCGAAGTTCAAAACACAGTTGCTAAAACTGAATGACAGTAAAAAGTCATTACAATCCTCAAATTTCAGCCCAATCATTTTACAATGGGAAAAAGTCACTTCCTTGAATATGGTTTGCATTATGTTGGCGTTGCTGAAGTTGCATTCAATGAATTCACATTCCATAAAATTCTGATTGTCAACATATCCATTGGAAAAATCGCAACCTTCAAAGATGCAATTTTCGTATTCCCCTTTTTGGAGCCGGATTTTAGTGAAATCTTGCCCTTTGAAGGTCTGGTCAGCAATAAAAGGATTATCCATTGATTAAAATGTAAGTTTTTGACACTCTTTGTGAAATATATTCTGCTTCACTTAAACAAGTTCAGCACTAGGCACAGAATGACAAAAGGTTTACTTCTCCATTATTATCGCGGGCAATCCCAAATTAACATATGTCTTATTGTAATCCTGCATCTCTTTATCAACGATATCATTCCTTTCGTTTTCATAAGTTTTCCAATCCGCCATAAGATCATTTAATCGTTCTCTAGCGCCTTCTGTGACTTTAGGTTCCGCGGCATCAACATAGCCTTTAAGTTCCATGAATTCAGCGTTCAATTGATTATTGAAGTTGATCACATCTTGAAAGGTCTTTTGATTGGGTTGAATTAGATTCTGCTCCCAGGTATCAATACGTTCAATAAGTGATTTGCCTTTTTCCAACAATTCTTTTGCCTTTTCGTTTTCCTTCAACAATTTGGCATACCCTTTTAATTGCGATTTGGCTGAGCGCATGGAAGTGACCGATTCGTGAATGTTTTTAATGGCCATTTCAATTTGGTCTAAAACGGACTGTTGTTCTACATATTCGTCCATACTCGCTTTCACTTTGGGATTGGGTAAGATATTCACCTCTGTTTCGGAAGTCAAACCATCCAAAGTTAAACGCAGGACATAGGTTCCGGGCCCTACAGTAGAACCTGCATAACTTCCATAAACAAATACTTTATTCACAGCTGGTAAGGTCTCTTTTCTAAAATCCCATGTAAACCGATTGTACCCTTTTTTTGAAGGAAGTACTTGGGGTTTCGAAGGGCCACCTGGCCAGGATTTAAAATCCTTGGGTTTTTTATTTGTAATGGTACGTATGAGTTTCCCGTTGAACATAACCTCCAATTCCAAATCCAGACTGTCGGCTTTTTTATCTAAAAAGTAGTCAAAAGTAACGCCCGACTTCGGATTTTGACCCAAACCGGGAACAAGTTTGTCCGTACTCCCTCCAAAAATACGATAGGTGTCTTTGGGTTTAAAGATTTTAACGGGCTGCTTTGGAGTATTAATATTTTGGATTGCTGCTACGTCATCCAATATCCAGAAAGAACGTCCGGCAGTAGCTGCAACCAAATCATTGTCCTGGATAATCAGATCATTGATGGGAACAACGGGTAAATTCAATTGAAAAGGTTGCCAATTTTGGCCATCATCCATAGAAATGAACAATCCGGTTTCTGTACCAGCATACAATAATCCTTTGCGCTTTTTGTCTTCACGGACCACTCTTACAAACGTATGTTCACCAGTAATACCAGTAGTAATTTTTGACCATGTACTACCGTAATCCGAAGTTTTGAAAATATAGGGTTTTAAATCCATAGACTTATAGCGCATTACAGCTACATAGGCTGTTGCTGGGTCATGAGGGGATACCTCAATGCTATTCACAATTCCCTCTTGTAAGTTGGGTGGTGTAACATTATCCCAGTTCTGCCCACCATCTTTGGTTATGTGGATCAGTCCGTCATCGCTACCAGCCCAAAGCACCCCTTTTTCGTGGGGTGATTCAACCAAATACATGATCGTATTATAGTTTTCACCACCTGCAGCCTCATTGGTATAAGGACCAGCACCAGGGCCTTGTTTTGATTTGTCGTTTCGGGTAAGGTCAGGGCTCACAATATCCCAACTATTTCCACTATCCGTTGATTTGAAAACCACATTTCCAGCATGATAAATAGTGCTTCTGTCATGTGGTGAACTTATGATAGGGGCATTCCAATTAAAACGGAACTTAAAATCCTTGGGGGCATTGCCCAATGCCAATTCAGGATATTCCTTGATCGATTTTCCCTCTCGGGAAGCCCGTACCCATTTTTCGATGATACCTTGGTAGCATCCGCCGAAAATTACTTCTGGATTATCGGGGTCAAAGGCCAAGTAGGCGCTTTCACAACCTGCAACCGAATACCAGTCCTTCCAATCTATGCCCCAGCCATTGGTGCGACTGGCAATAGCAATTGCCGAGTTGTCTTGCTGCCCTCCATACACATTGTAAGGCACCAAATTATCGGTAATTACTCTATAGAATTGTGACGTGGGTTGATATTGTTGTGAACTCCAACTCTTGCCGCCATTGTTGGAAACATTAGCACCGCCATCATTGGAATTGATCATTTTGGAATTATCCTGTGGATTGATCCAGAGATCATGGTTGTCCCCATGTGGGGTAGAAAGTGGTTTAAAGCTTTTACCACCATCAATGGATTTTGTTACAGGTGCGTTTAGCACATAGACCAAATTCTCATCCTGGGGGTCGGCGAAGATTTCCATATAATACCAAGAACGTGCAATATTGATGCGGTCTTTATTGACTTGTGTCCATTTTTTACCCGCGTCATTCGAGCGATATACCCCTCCTTTATCACCTTCAGCCTCAATAACGGCAAAGACAAGTTCCGGATTTGCCCTCGAAACTGAAATACCCGATTTACCGAATTCCTTAGGTAAACCTTCCTTCATTTTTTCCCAAGTACTTCCGCCATCCGTAGATTTGTAAAGCCCTGAACCTTTGCCTCCGGATTCCATGGTCCATGCATATCGCTGGTGCTCCCACATGGCCGCATATAATATCAACGGATTTTTCATGTCCATAGATAGGGAAGAGGCCCCCGTTTTGTTATCAATAGATAGCACTTTTTCCCAAGTTGAACCCCCATTGGTTGAACGATAAACACCGCGGTCTGGCGAGGGGCCATATTGTGCTCCCTGGGCTGCGACGAAAATAATATTGGGATCAGTTGGGTGTATTATAACATCTGAAATATGGCGGGTTTTATCCAACCCAATATGATTCCAAGTTTTACCCGCATCGGTAGATTTGTAAACTCCATCTCCCATAGAGGTCATTACCCCACGAGCCGCATGTTCGCCCATTCCTACAACAACGATATTTGGGTTGCTTTCCGCTATGGCAATATCGCCAACAGTGCCTGTTTTTAAAAAACCATCAGAAACATTTTTCCAAGTAATACCGTTATCAATGGTTTTCCAAATACCACCACCTGTGGTTCCCATATAATAGGTCATGGGTTGGCCAACAACGCCACTGGAGGCAACACTACGCCCACCGCGAAATGGCCCAATATTCCGCCATTTAAGGCCATGGAACATAGAGTCTTGGACAATTGGTGGAGGAGGGGTGTTCTTTTTTCGTCTTTGGGAATGCATTGTGATGGGTAAGACAAGTAAGGCAATCAATAATAATTGAAGTGGTTTCATTTAATTGGTTTTATAAATCAACAATTCGGTTTTGATAGTGTCTGTGAAAGATACTAAACCTATTAGAATTTTAGCAATACACTTTCTGTTTTTCTTGCCCCTTATTTTATCAATACAGGCAAAAGACTTTTGTTATTTTCCATACATCATTGTCATATTACCAAAGCATAATGAACTTGCTCGGGTTAGATGGGCATCGGGTTGGTATTCCTGTAGGGCGTCTAATTCTCTTTTGTTTAAATCGCTCGTACGTATGGTCAAGTTACAATTTACCATTTAAATCCGTCCTGACTTTTGCCTAAGTCAGTGATTGTTCAACCGCTCATTGATTTCGCTCCTAATCGTCTCATTAACATCACCCTTTGCATCTAAGAAGGTATAAATTGTTGTGCCTTTTTCACGCGCAAATTTATTGGTAATTGAATCCACAACTGCAGCGGTTTTAAAGTAAGCAGCGGTTTCCAAGAATTCATTTTCCCTTTCCGAATAGTTTATTACCCTGATGATGTTAGTGTATTTTTGATCCAATTTAAACCAATTGATGTAGTCCGCATTAAAAGATACCGCCTGAATACCTTTTTCCGAATAGAAATTTATGGCTCCGGCCTGGCCATAGTTGTCACATAAAACCATCGTTTCATTAGGGTTTGGAATAGCGGCGTAAGCCTTGTCCACCTTTGCTGCCAATTCTTTCCAACCCAACATATCAGCAAAATCCTGGGGGAGTTCATGGTCCTTGCCGTCTTCCCAACGGAGCATTCCCATTGCTTTGTAACGATCCCCATTTTTCACGATGTACTCCGGGCTTTTATTGGGAAAGACCAAAGTATACATAGGAATGAAAAATAATAGGGGGAAGGCAATCAAAACGGGCCTTAAATATTTTTTCCAACCCTGTTTCAGCATATTTTCTAAATAAACAGCGCCAAAAGCAATATAAACGGGATATAGACCAATTGCGTAATAGTCTTTGGCCTTGAAAAAGAGAAAACCGGATATTGTAAACAAAAATGACCAAAAGAAAAGGCGATAGTTTTTAAAGGGTCTGTAAAAGAGCAGTGCATAAAAGCCAGCCAAAATAACAATCAATGAACCAAAGAAAAACAGTAATTGTGATGTTAAAAAATCCACTCTGTCCACATGGACCAATTGGGTATCAGACAATTCCTTTAAGTGGCGAATTACAGGAAAATCATGTTGGTATTGCCATAAAACATTTGGTAAAACAAGGATCAATGCGAGTAGAATAGCCAGATAAAATCCTTTCACTTTTAACACTTTTCGTTGCTGGGTCAATACAACAGCAGGAACGAGTCCGAAAAGTAAAAACATCATATTGTATTTGTTTAGAAATCCTATGGCGAATACAATGGCGATCCCATAGAGCCATTTTTGATTTTCCGAATTAATGTATTTAATAACCAAGTAGAAGAAAGTGGTCCAACACAATATATCCAATGAATTGGGTTGATAGAGTGTATTCAATCGTAGCAAGGCAGAAAACAAAACACAAGTGGCGCCAAGGATCAAAGCGTATGTGTTGCCCTTTAGCTCTTTAATGGTTTTCCAAACAATTACAATAGTCAATGCCCCGAACAGTGCTGGAAAAAACTTAACCCAGAATACAGAATTTCCCAGGAGTTTTATAATGGTAGAAATCCAGGAAGTAACTGGGGGGACGGATAAATACCCCCATGCCAGGTGGTTGGCCTGGTCCAAATGAAGAAACTCATCGCGTTGCAATTCGTATTCAGGACTTAATAGAATAAACTGAAGTGCAAATTTTAAAATTATAAATATGGCTAAGTACCTGTTATTTCTGGGCATTTAAAACCAATTTTTTCGCTTAAAATATCCTAACAATCCAACAAAAAGAATCAGCATTATCCCTAGCAAAACAAAATACCCATACTTCCAGTGCAATTCTGGCATAAAGTCGAAATTCATCCCATAAATACCTGCCAAGAAAGTTAATGGAATGAAAATTGTGGCAATCAATGTAAGCAGTTGCATTACCTTATTCATTTTAAAACTGACTTCAGTTAAATAAAGGTCTTGCAATCCATTAAGCATATCTCTATAAGTTTCTACCATGTCCATGACTTGAATGGTATGGTCGTAAAGATCACGAATAAAAACGATGCTGTTCTCTTGGACAAAGGGACTATCTGTTTTCGAAAAACGTCCTATTGCTTCTCTTAACGGAGAAATGGATTTCCGCAAAACGAGTAATTCTTTTTTGAGCCCATGAATCTCCCCTTTGATATTTGCTTCTTGAACATTTATTAATTTGTCTTCCAAGGATTCTATGACTTCCTCGATTTCTTCCATGACCAAATAATAGTTGTCGACAATAACATCAATAATGGCATAGGCAAGATAGTCTGCTCCACGATGTCTGATTTTTCCTCTGCCACTATGTATTCGTTGCCGTACAGCATCAAATAAATCACTTGCAGTCTCTTGAAAGGTTGCAACAAAACCTGTTCTGAAATATAGGGTTACCTGTTCAGTTGACACTTTGTTTGTGCTTTTGTCAAATTGCAATGCCCGAATGGTAATGAAGTTACCGTTTTCATATTCTTCAAATTTGGGTCGTTGATGAACATCGGCAATATCTTCCAAGATCAATTGGTGAATATTAAATGTTGTCCCTAACAATTGAATCAATTCTGAATCATGTATTCCACGAATGTCATACCAATCTATCTTATCTTCGGGAGATTGATGAAACATAGATTCAGCGTGGTTGTCCAGTACTTTTTCCTCTAGATTTTCACCATCATACTGAAGATAATGAATCAGTATCTTTTCAACTTTCTTATTGCCTGTAAAAATTACGGAACCAGGAGGTAATCCGGCTTTTCTTTTTCTTTTTTTGCTCATAAGGTTTCATTTTCTTTAGAGAGGGTATTTTTATGAACAAGTGTTCTATGGGGGAAAGGAATTTCAATGCCTTCGTTGTCAAATCTGTTTTTTATTTTTTCGTATAAATCACATCCCATTTTGAAAGCATCCGCAGAATCTTTTGCCCAGGCCCAACCTCTCAGGTTAATGGAGGAATCCCCTAATCCAATAACTTTGACAGGGGCTAATTCTTCTCCTTCTTCAACTTGCTTTGGGCTTCTAGTATCAATATGTAGTGGATGATTTAAAATTTCCTCTTTTATTAAAGCCTTTGCCTTTTCAATGTTTGAATCATAGCTGATTCCAATTTCTATCCATTTACAGATTTTGTCGTCCCCGAAATCGGAATTGACGATGATTTCTTCGCTAATCAATGAATTTGGTATGATGATTCTTTTGTTTTCAAAATCCCTGATTACGGTATGTCTTAAAGTAATGTCTTCTATGATACCGACCATGTCTCTTAATTTGACCCTGTCGTTTACCCTGAATGGTTTAAAAACGATTATAAAAACCCCACTTATTATATTACTTAATGCCTGTTGGGATGCAAAGCCGATGGCTACAGCAAGGATTCCAGCACCAGCTAAAAGCGAACTTGCCAAAGCCCTTAAATTTGGCATGGCGTATATGGCAATACTAAATCCGACAATGTATATTAAGGCAGTTACCGCATGGCGTAAAAATTGGTAATTCGTTGGATCGTTAATCATGTCGTCTGTAGAACGCCGAATCAACCGTTTGAAAAAACGATTTACTAAAAATGCGATAACAATTGTTATTAGAAGAATGCCAACAAAAATTGAAACATATTCAATGCTATTAAGTATCAGTTCTTTCATTTATGGTGGTTACTAGTTTATTTTAGTTTTAAAGAAAGTTAATTTAATTGTAATATCCCATAGTCTTTGCAGTACTATAGAAAAATATCCCCAATTTGATTAATAATTCCTAATCAGTATTTTGATAATTTATTTTCTTTTCTTGTTCCGCTTTGGATATAGAAGTCAAATGTATGGCTATGATTTCATTGCGAGAAAATCAGACTGCAATCTTCCGCGCGAAGACTAAGTTAATTAATCCGGAGGAATTTCCGTTTAGGAAATTCAGAGGCAATAAATTATACACGTTGGTGATGATAGTTTATCCCTTTTTTAACACCAGATTCCTAAATCGACCCGAGGAGCCGAAGCCTGTCCAAACGCCAATTTTATTTGATTTCGTTGAAGTCAACCTGTTAACGGATAAAACAGGTTCGGATATTTCATTTATATAAACTTCTACTTTACTATCATTTATCCTAATAATTGCCTTGAACCAATCATCAGGATTTGGAGGGTCTGCAATTTCGTTCTCAAATTCTCCGGTTCTTTCATCTCTTAGTTTTCTCCAAGTAAATTCAGGGTGAAAAATGTATTGAACCATATGGTCTTTTCTTATTTGTTCTTCAGCAACAAAGTTGAAAGGTCGGAAATAAATAGCTTCATAAGTATTGTCATTTTGGATATTAAAGGCTATTCCAATAAAACTTTTACCAGGATTGTTCTCACCTAAAAATTCAACTTCAATTATCCCTTTATGAAATTCTATATCTTCCAATATTCCCAAACCATCATCATCCTTTGCGTTCATTTCTACAGTATCTGGGGAGTCTCCATAAAGGGATATTATCCGATTCACAGCTTTTATTTTCTTATTTTGGAATTTATCTGCTAAGTTTATCTGCTCCTGACCAAACGATGAGATAGATATTAGACAGAGAATTATAAGAGCTACTTTTATTTTTTGTTTTTTCATTTTATATTTTGTTTTTAATTGCCACCAAGGGTTGTATATAATAATAGTAGGGCGGAAAATGAGCGACTACTTTGCGGTTGAGCACAAGTCGACCTTTCAAATAATTACAAATCTTTGGATCTCACCACTAATTGCACTATTAATTTTATACGTTGTGCCTGTTGCACAAGTTAGCGAAAAAAGTCGGTGATGATCATTGCCGATCGGGGAATCGATCGTAACTTTAGGTATGCAGGGAAAGAAAGATTATCAAGAA